>Ga0114942_1000093_pt1 | contig 23360 bp, 25 predicted proteins | sample LowerColdCreek_FD_88674 | JGI IMG/M metagenome (GOLD analysis project Ga0114942, IMG submission 88674) | Groundwater microbial communities from Cold Creek, Nevada to study Microbial Dark Matter (Phase II) - Lower Cold Creek | ecosystem: Environmental > Aquatic > Deep subsurface > Groundwater ... | reverse complement strand
CGCCTTTTCCTGGCCAACGAACTGACGTCGGAAAATGATCTGGCAGGCGCACAGGTGTTGTACCTTGCGGTGCTGGAAAAAGCCCCCGACAACATCACCGCCCTGAACAACGTGGCCTGGAACCTGAGGTTGGAAAATCCGCAAAAAGCACTGGAGTATATTCGCCGGGCCGCAAACCTTGCGCCCGAGCACCCCGACCTTCTGGACACACTCGCTGTGATTGAGTCACTGAATGGCGATCACAAGAGCGCCCAGCGCAATATACAGCGCGCGCTGGCCGCGCGACCTGATGACCTTACCATGCGCTATCATGCGGCAATGATAGCGGCAGCGCTGGGCGACAAGGCGCAGGCCATAGAGGCACTGGAGAAACTGGTGACGAAAGGTGTCAGCGAGTTCCCCGAGCGGGCCGAGGCGGAAGCGCTCTTGAAGGCGCTATAGGGATAGGCAGCCTAAGTTTCCATGTTCCCGGGTGCTGACTAAAAGGGTCATCGCACACGTGTCACGGCTCTGAAATGATGTCTGAGGTGTAAAGGTTTTCTCTATGAGTGTCAGTTTTTTTTACAAGCCGGAAAGCCCCAGTTCAAATTCTCGTATCAACTTTAGTTTAGTTCTCACAAGCTATTGTTTTAAAAAGGGATTTTAGGAACTCAGGTATGGTGGCCCGATTTATGCTTACTTACAAGTAGTGCCACGCATGGATTGTTTGAAAGTGATAGCTAACTATAGCTTTTTAGCCAAGTAACAGAAGGATTTAACAATGAATCTAACAAAATCAATCGCAAGTAGCGCCGTCTTTGCCGGACTGCTGCTGACAAGCTCTTTGGCGCCAGCAGCCATTATCGTCACGCCTGGCAATATCGCTGGTGGCACAGATAATGTCCTTAACAATGCCTGCGACACCCATATAGAAGGCCCAGCTTTGATGGTGCAGGGTTGCCTCAATTCGGACCAAGCTTTCTTCATCAATTTCACATCCAATGAGTTGATACAGTATAGCGGTGGACAGGCTATGCTTACCGAAGCCAATCCTCTTGATCTCAATACCACGTTCAACTTCCTCAAAATTTCGCTTGCCGACCCAACCTATACATTCAACAAATTGATCCTGAATATTGACGCCACGGGCTCTACAGATGGCAGTGTTCAGTTTACGGGCGTACCTGGAGGCGTGAGCGGGATATTTGCTTTAGATGCTCAAGGCGAAAACTATTTCACTATCACAGGAGACAACCTCGAGGGTTTCCAATCGGTAGAGTTCACAACGAACGTTGGAATTGCCGGTGTCGAGGTGAACGACGTAAAACAGGTGCGAATTGGCATAGATGAGGTTTGCGACCCCGAGGTCGAAGAATGTGATCCTACCAACGAAGACGTGCCGGTGCCTGGCACGCTGTTGCTGTTAGGGATCGGGCTGCTCGGTCTCGGCCGGTCGCGCTCCAAAAATCGGTCGCGTGCCTGAGCTTCAGCTTTAGAGCAACTTGGTAAGATCGCTACGAAGCCCGTTACATAACGGGCTTTTTTTTAGCCACAAGACGGCGGTCCATGGCCACCTTTTTTGTTAGTGCAATACCATTGGAGACTTTATCACCCGCTGAGCCAACTGACGCGCGGGCGTCGTACCGTATTGGTCGTACCGTATTGAGAGGGATGAGTGCCAGTGGTGCCGTGTCTGCACTGCCGTTCATGCACGGTTGCAGCCACGGCGAACGCGGTAGTTTATATCATTGCAACGGGAGTTGTGCGGACGCTGCAACGCGCGAGACCAGTACTTTGTCGATACGGTTTTTATCCATGTCGACGACTTCGAACCGGTAATCATCCCACTCGAAATAGTCTGCCTCCGCGGGGATGCGCCCGAGCTTGTGCATGATGAATCCGGCCACCGTATTGACGCCGCTATCCTCTTCGCCAGACGGCTCCCCGTCCATGTCCAGCATGTATTTGAGGCGTTCGATCGACGCGCCGCCGTCGATCAGCCATGATCCATCTTCCCGTTGCACGAAATCCCGATCTTCCGGTGAGTCGGTCAATAACTCATCCCCCACAATGGAGGTCAGCACATCGGCCAGTGTTACGAGACCCTCAAGGTGGCCGTACTCGTCGACGATGAGCGCGATCTCGGTATGGGCTCGACGCAGGTTCTCCATCAGCTGGAACGTCGTCAGGCTCTCAGGAACGTACAACGGTGCTTTCATTTGACGCTCGATGTCGATCGTGCCGCCATCCAGCGCGACCGCGAGAAGGTCGACTCTACGCAGGATGCCAACGATATTGTCCACGCCAAGCCGGCATATAATGGCATGCTCGAAGGGGCACTCGATGAGCAGCCTGCGAATTTCCTCTTCCGGGGAGGTCAGGTCGATCAAAAACAGGTCGCTGCGATGTGTCATGATCACGCCAACGCGTTGCTCGTCCAGACGCAATACATTGGACACGATTTCCTGCTCGCTCTTATGGAAAATACCGGACTCCGCGCCCTGGCCCATCAGCACATTGATCTCATCGTCGGTGATCGGGTGCTCATCCCTGCCGCGCGCACCCAGCAGGCGCAAGATTAGATCGGATGACGTTGACAGTAGCCACACCAGTGGCCGCGCCGCGGCCGATAGAAAATTCATCGGTTTGGCGACCAGCGAGGCGATGCCCTCCGGGGCCAGCAATCCCAATCGCTTGGGTACCAGTTCTCCCACGACAACCGAGAAATAGGTCAGGCCAATCACCACGAAGGTCAACGCTACAGGTCGCGCATAGGGTTGTATCAGCGCGAACTGCCTCAGCCAGGCCGTGAGCGGATCGGCCAAAGCTGATTCGCCAATGGCGCCGCTGAGGATGCCCACGGATGTGATGCCGACCTGGATCGTGGATAGAAAATTGGACGGGTGATTGTGCAGTGCCAGCGCAGTGTGCGCACCCGGGCTGCCATCATCAGCCAGGCGCTGTAGCCGAACTTTGCGCGAGGAGACTACCGCGATTTCACACATGGCAAACACGCCGTTGAGCAAAATCAGGAACAAAAGCAAGGCAAAATCCATTATGTCTTGTATCACCTGCCGGCGTTTAGGTCAGGGCGGTATATTAACATCGCGTCACGGTAAATCGAGGAAGAATTTCTCTGTCGACATGGCGCGCGAGCCGGGCGCTCCGCCGCGGCGCAAGAAGAGTCTGGTGAAATTCACGACGGATTGCGAAATTGCTGTCTACCTGCTCACTTCATGTCTATTCTTTGTGTGACCAGTTCTACCGATATTGGAGAAAGATATGCCACGGGCAAAAAAGCCCAAGGATATTGTCGGTGGGGGCATTAAAAAAGTCCTGTACACGCTGAATACGGTCAGAAGAATCGGCGTGTTGAGCAGTGCCAAGGCTCTGGCCAGCCATAACACCTGTAAGGCGTGCGGCCTGGGCATGGGCGGCCAACGAGGCGGCATGACCAATGAAGCCGGCGAATTTCCCTCGGTGTGCAATAAAAGTGTACAGGCCCAGTCCACCGACATTCAACCGCCGATTCCCGACGAGATCTTCAAGCACAGTCTGGCCGACTTCAAACAACTCAGCGCCAGGGAAATGGAACAACTCGGGCGCTTGAACACGCCGTTGTTCAAGGCCAGGGCCAGCCAGCACTTCACGCCGGTGGATTGGCGCTGGGCGCTGGAGCAAGCAGCCGAACGATTTTCTGCCACCGCGCCGGATCACAGCTTTTTCTATACGTCGGGCCGCTCGTCCAACGAGGCAGGTTTTGTGCTGCACCTGCTTGCGCGCCTCTACGGCACGAACAACGTCAACAACTGCTCCTATTACTGCCATCAGGCCACCAACGTCGGGCTGCACAACAGCATAGGGACAGGCACCGCCACAATTGAGCTGGAGGATTTGAATCACTGTGATCTGATTTTTGTGATTGGCGCCAATCCGGCATCGAACCACCCGCGTTTTATTCATAAGCTGCAGGCCTGCCGTGCGCGGGGGGGCGATGTCATCGTGATTAATCCGGCCAGAGAGCCGGGCCTGGTTCGCTTTGCCGTCCCGAAAAGCGCCAGCTCGATGATCAGCGGGGGCACGGCTATTGCGACGGATTACCTGCAACCCAACATCGGTTGTGATCTTGCTGTGTTTACCGCCATTGGCAAGGCACTGCTGGCGGCGGAGCAGATTGATCAGGAATTTGTTGCAGAACATACCGTGGGCTTTGTGGAATACAGACAGCAGCTTGAAAGCAGCAGCTGGGACGAATTAAGCGCGTGCTCGGGACTTGCGCGGGAGGCGATCGAATCTGTTGCGGGGCGTTACGCCCGAGCGACAAAAGCGGTATTCGCCTGGGGGATGGGCATCACCCATCATGTGCACGGTGTCGAGAACGTGGAAGCCATTGCCAATCTTGCGCTGTTGCGGGGCATGATTGGGAAGCCGCATGCGGGGTTACTGCCGTTGCGTGGGCACAGTAACGTGCAGGGTATCGGCACTATCGGCGTCAAGCCGGTACTCTCCCAGCATGTGTTCGATGCGATGGAGCGGGAGCTTGGCATTGTGTTGCCCCGGTCGCCGGGGCTGGACACTCTGGCCTGCCTCACCCGGGCGCATGAGGGGCACATCAGGACAGCCTTGATAATGGGCGGTAACCTCTATGAGGCAACCCCTGATGCGCAGTGGGCAGAGCAGGCGATGGATCGCATCGATTGTAAAATATTTCTGACGACCACGCTGAATCGCGGGCATATACATGGCCTCGACAATAGTGAAGCGTTTGTTTTTCCGGTGACCGCGCGTGACGAAGAGTGGCAATCGACGACACAGGAATCGATGTTCAACTACGTGCGCTTAAGCGATGGCGGAATTCGTCGCCTGAACAATGTCAAACCTGAAGTCGAGATACTTTGCGAGCTCGCTAGCAGGCTGGTGCCCGCGAACATACTGGATTTCAGTGTCTTCAAAACACACGACACCATCCGGCATGCAATTGCCAGGATAGTCCCGGGAATGGAGGCCCTGGGCGACATCGGGATTGCGAAAAAGGAATTCCATGTCCGGCAGCGGCTGCTGCATCGACCCGAGTTTAAAACGGCGAGCGGAAAGGCTCGATTTGTCAGCCATCAATGGAGAAACCGCATACGCACCAACGCGCAGTACCCTTTTCAGTTGATGAGTGTGCGCAGCGAGGGGCAATTCAATTCCATTATTTACGAGGAGAGCGACAGCTACCGGGGTGCAGCGCATCGCTGGGTTGTGTTCGTCGGTCAGGAAGACCTTCAGCGCCTGCAACTCACGCAAGGACAGAAAGTGACGGTGCGTTCCAGCACAGGCGCGATGCGGGACTTGATTGTGCATGAATTTAGCCTGCCTGCAGGCAATCTGATGGCCTACTATCCCGAGGCGAACATACTGACAGCCAGGGAAACTGATCCGCGCAGCAAGACACCTGCGTTCAAATCCATCGCAGTAGCGGTGGATTGTTGATACGCAATAGCTGCAGCATATTGGAAACACTCATGCAGTACGTGCTATCAGCGCGTCCGCGCCGTTAACAGACTTCAGCGTCAGTGATCAATGCGCAAGGCCTCGTCGCCGCGGTCCGGAGCTTCCTCACTCCAGCGTACAGAGCCCGAGGGACGATCCAGCCAACGCGATATCTTGATGGGTTCGATACCGATATGCAGCTGCCGCGCGCGCTGGTGCAGGGCGCTGTCTTCCAGCGTACGGCGGCTGCGTTGGCGCAGGTAGTCGTCCCAGGTGGGACAGCTGTATCTCTCCGACCAGATCTCGGGGTCGGCGATGTTGCGCGATAATGACCAGTCGTAGTTGCCATTGCGAGCCCGGACGCGCCGCACCTCGCGCATAAGATTGTAAAAATCACGCGCCCTGTCCGGATCGATTCGATACTGCAGTTCGATACTTATCGGTCCACTGCGGCCGCTGATACCCAGCTCGACATCGGGATCAGCCAGTTCCCGGTCATCCAGCTCGGTGGACGACGAGCGGTCGGCGACCGGCAGCACAAACGCCAGCAACAAGGATGCTGCCAACGCAACAGCCGCAACCTGAAACGCCTCCGGCAGGCCGAAATCCCGCGCCACCAAGCCCCACACCCAGGCGCCGGAGGCCACGCCAAGCGATGTCGCCGCTGTCGTGGTCGCGATAGCGCGCCCCATGACCCAGCGCGGAACGAATAACTGCACCGTGATACTCACTGTCGTGGTGGTGATCATCCAGGCCATACCGGCGGCCAGCAGAACGGCCAGGTTGAGATACAGGTTCCCGCTGATCGACAGTATCGCCAGACTCGCGGCCAGGACCAGGCAGCACAGGCAGACGGTCCTTTCATTGCCAATCGCCTTGCGTACGGGCTGCAGGACAAAAATGCCCGATACTGCCCCGACACCGAAACATCCCAGTAGCAGGCCGAAAGTCTTGGCATTGCCAACCAGCAGGTCGCGGGCGATAAGCGGCATCAGCGATTGCAGCCCCGCGCCCAGGAAGCAGATGACGAATATCCGCAGCAACGCGTGGCGTACAGGCTGCATATTGATGATGTAGCGCAGGCCGGAGCTGATCGAGCGGGCGAGTCCTTCCGGTGGCAGGCGGGACACTTCCGCCACACGCTGCCAGCGGCGCAACGATTCAAGCATTGGAAGATAACTCGCCGCATTGATGGCGAAGGCCACGGTTGCGCCAAATGCCGCAACAATGACTCCGCCGATAGCGGGGCCGAGACTGCGCGCGAGGTTGTAACTGATGTTGTTGAGCCCCACCGCCTGCGGCAACAGCTCCCGCGGCACCTGCTCGCCAACGGAAGCGCCTCGTGCCGGTGCAGAGAGCGCCCCGCAGCTGCCGACCAGGAAACACAACGCCAGCAACAGCCAGGGCGTTAGCAAGCCCAGCAGGGAGACCGTTGTAGTCAATATGACCGATACCAGCGCGAGGCTCAGGAATATCATCTGCACCTTCCGCCGGTCATAGATATCTGCAATCGCGCCCGCCGGTAGTGCGAGTAACGCCATGGGCAGAAAGCTTGCGGTGTGCACCAACGACACGTGATCCACGGTGGAGATTTCCGCCATAACCCACGCCGCTGCAACGCTCTGGATCAGGCTGCCGGTATTTGACACGGTGCTGCCCATCCACATACTGCGGAATGTAGCGTGATTCAGCGGTGCAAAAATGCCCGCTTCGCGCTCCGTTAACGCTGCGGGTGGGTCCAGCATCGATTGCCCATTGTGCAAGTGTTAACCCACCTGTCCCGTGTTGTCATTTATGCGGTTTGCACTTTGTCCGGTGACGATAACACAACTTGCCATAACCCTGTTTTGAGCCATACTTATGTAGCGGCTTTGCAAAAGTAGTTTTCGTGTTTGTCAGGAGGATGCCGCTATGATGAGCATTCTGGAATGCAGTGCTGACGGTGTCACAATCCGGTTTGACCAGCGCGAATTGTTGCTGGGCATGGCACTGGTGCAGGAAGGTCGCAAGTCTCTCGCGTGTCATACCGACTCCGCCAGGACTCTGGATGACGTTTTCACCTCCGCAAATATACTGGTTGAAGAAGCGCGCCGCAGGAAATTGAAACGGACTGTGACGCGAGACAAGTTCCGTGGCAGTCCGGCGTTCAGGTCTACCGCATAATACCTTCGGCTTACCGTTGGCAATAAATTCGCACCTCCCGTTCCTGCTCAAAACTATCGTCGCTGACGGGTTGCAGGTAGAAAGCGCGCGGCCGCCACCTGTCATTGTCTTTTTGTTCCTGCCAGTTTGGCGATGAGTTCGCTGGTGCGCTTCTTCAGTTCGTCAGTAGGGTGTTCAAATTTAAGTCCAACCCGGTACACCAACATCGTTCGCACCTTGAGGGGCTCCTGGCGAACCACACGGGCACGGAGCTTCAGATAGCAACTTTCATTGAGTGTGCTGATAATAATCTGTAGCGATTGCCCGATCTGGACCGGGTCGGGTACTGTAATGGACAATCCGCCCGCGGAAATGTCATCCAGCGTCGACATAAGTTCCTGATCGCCGTCGAATTGAATCTCGAGGCTCTGTGTCAATCGCGCATGGTTGCGCTGGCCCTCAGCGTCTGCCGACGTCGCCAGATTTTCCAGAATTTCTTCCAGCTTGGCTTCATCTCGTGTACTGAGGGTGGAAAAGCGGGTCGCAATGCGATGACCGTCGCCATCAGGAACTGGCGACGCCCTGAGTATTTTTGCCTCAATGGAGATAGAGCCGCCCTGGTGTCTGGGCAAAATGACCTGCAGAGTATCACCCGCATCCAGCCTGGCCTCATCGACGCGGATAGACGCTCCTCCCCAGGAGATATCCTCCAGCATTGCGCTCATCGGTCTGGTGTCCTGGGGCCACAATACCTTGATGGGTACCGAAACCCGGATCCGAAACTGCGTTCTGCTTTCGGCGGCTGAATTACCGGGCTCCACTGCTGCAGCAGGCGTGGTGACGGGCTCCGCCGCAAGAGCTCTCACCATTTCCAGCGCCTCTTCCAGAACCTGCTTGCTCTGCACGAACAGGCCGGTGGTTTCAGCGTCGTCCTGCAGTGATCGAAACTGCTCCTTTGAGGTCCGTAACGTTACGAAGCCGCACTTCGCCCGGTGCTGGACCACGCTGATAGCCAGTAACTTTATACACGCATGCAGCTCTTCAGGCGTGGCCTCTGTCATGAGCCGATGGGATTGCTCGTTCATTACGCTTTTACCTGTCCCCGTTTATTATTGAATTCAGTCCTTGAGAAAGTGTGAAAACTGTCCCCAATATTTGACGACCAAAGTATAGGGCAAACAAGATGTGAATCGTGAGCGTAAATCGAAGGATATGAGCTTGCGGGGAAACCTGCCACCTCTTCCCCCGGAGCCCATGTCCATCACAGCAATTGCTGCGCGTGGTCGCTCTCGTCTCCCCCGGGAAATGGAAAAGCTAACCCAACAAGGGCATGTAATTTGAGAATTTGGAGCCGCACCTCGGTTGCAATTTAACTACCATGGTCTACGCTTGAAGCATTAAAAATAGATTCGGCAAGGGGCACCGGGGCAAGTCCTGACAATGGAGAAGGCGATGGCGCTGCAGCAAAAGAACCAAGATTCGTTATTTAACAGAGTCAACGATTACCTGCGCGGTAATCCCGCGTCATATGAGGTCGAAGAGTCGGATCAACCGACGATTGAGGCCATGTTCGATCAATTGCAGAAGGCGGAAGAGGATTTGAGGGCTGCACAGGAGCGCGTTGACCGGCTCGTGTGGGAGCTGGATAGGGCGAAATCGTCTACCTGCGCCTGAAAGACATGCAGGCGATTACCGAATTCAGGGATGTGGGGTGCTCGGCAGGGAGTGCACCACCTTGAACCACTTCGCCATATTCTCCCGATTGGAGTCGCGCAGTTCGAGGCCTACCCAGTAACCTTGACCCTTCTCCACGGGCCTCACCCACACGGCATCGCCCACCAGCTCCAGATTTTCCTTCCATCCTTCCATCGGTACGGCAATGTTTAACTGACTGCCGTGTGCTATGAGTTGCGTGACGTAGATCTTCAGGCCACTCAACGATACATCAACGGTCTCACAGCGCAGAATCGTGTTTTCCGATTCATGCCGGCTCCTCCGGTTGACGACTTCAATAAAAATCGCCTTTACCACCTCGATACGCTGATGCCGACGCCTATCGCTATATTCCAATGCCACAGTGTTACTTCCAGCAGTCGTTCACAGGCTGAAGAGTAATGCAGAATGGCGCGCCTTTGCAGTGAATACCATGAAATTCCAGCGATTCCCGCCCTGCCCTGGTGCGCTATTGCGCTGCGTGCAGCGTTAAATCCGCTGCCTGACGCTTGCGATTTACGATGTTGCAGCGCGAGGCCAGACAAAATCGGGGCGCAGGCCTTCATACACAGGACGTGCGTCACTGGGTTTGGCGGCGCCAGTAGCAGGGTCATAGAAGGCATGGTAAGTAGCAGGCAGGCTGGTGGAGTCATAGCCCATCAGATTCGGCACCACGACGCGGATGCGACCCTGCTTGTCGTCCAGCATCACCGGAGTGCCGCAGCTTTCGCAAAGGCACAGCTCCAGGGGCCCGTGCGGATTCTGGTCGTTGAACGGAACGCGTTTCAGGGAGCCGGCTTTTTCCACCTTTAGGTCGTCATGATTGAAGAACACCACATGCGTGGTGGGCTGTCCGGTAACCCGCTTGCACACCGAACAATGGCAGATGTGATTGTCGATGGGGTTCCTGTCGGAGTGAGTGTGGTGGTGCGTGCAGCCGCCAGAATAATTTGCCATGGTAATTCCCTCAGTTATTTGCATGAACCACGAGGAAGCTACTCCGGCCGGGCCGTTTCGTCCAGCGGAAAACTCGCCACACGGAGTTGACGATTTTGAAATGCAGGGAAAGCATCGTAAAATACGGCAATACAGTGCGAAGGGGCTGAACAAGGTATGGTGGAAAATGTCCGCAATTACATCCGCATCAAAATGCACACCCGTATTTTCGTTGAGGCGATGGCGGCTACCGATACTACTGAAGGCTTGCTGCTGCAATGCAAGATAGTGGATGTTTCTTACGGGGGTTTCAGTGTCGACATCGAGAGCGAAGTGCCGGTCGGCGCGATCCTGGCTGTCTGCGCGGAGCTGCCCGTGGTGGAAAAGCCGTTTTACATGGCCGCGGAGGTCAAGTGGTGCCGACCTAACGGCGATGGCAAGGACGGCTGGTTGGCCGGTTTTGAACTGCTCAAGTCAAGGGACACCGACATAGAAGCCTGGCGCAAATTATTGGAACATCTTTAGTGTTACCCCGTGTCGCCACAGCTGTGAGCAGCGGGCTGTCGCCTGCCTGCAGCACACCAAAATCGGGCTAGATATAATCTCGAATTGTTTCAAGGTATAACGCGAAAGTCTTTAATTTTCTTTAGTTTTCTCCAGATTTTTGTGTTGCGTCCCAAAAACGCTGTTGTAGCATGCCAGAAAGTCTACAGGCTCGTGCTGCCAAATAAATTTGACGACGATTACAAAATGAAGTGGTTATTCAATCCCCGAGGTACCAAGTATGAACAGTATTAAATTCCCGGCCCGCGTCGGGCTGGCGGCTGCGCTGGCTGGCATCCTTTGCCTGGCAAACGTGAACGCCGATGCCAGGACACCAGAACTGCCCGGGTTGTTTGCCGAGCAAATCACCAGCCAGACAATCGTACTGCCCAAACAGGCCCTCGCCGGTAAATCCCGCGCGGTGAAACTCAACCGCGAGAAATTGCGCGAGGCGCGCTTCTTCGTCGACCTGCCCGGAGGCGTGTCGTTCGAGGCCGTCCGCGAGTCGCAGGAAGACCACGGCCAGGGCCGCTCGTCCTGGACTGGGCACGCCGAGGGCGAGCCGGACAATACGGTGGTGCTCGGCATCAGCGGTGATGCGGTCTTCGGCACCTTTCACCACCGGGGTAAATTGTTCAAACTCGAACCGCGGGCCAATGGCGATCACGTGGTGAGTGAGGTGAGAGCCGCAGAGCCGGCACCGGAACTCGACCCGATCCCCGTGGCCGATACGACCTCGAAGACTACCGCTGCTACGGTTGCCACTGTGGCGGCGGATGCGAACGGCTCTGTCATCGACGTGCTGGTGGCGTATACACCGGCCATCCAGGCCTTTTACGGCACCCAGGGTGCGGAGGCGCTGATCCTGCAGGCGGTGGCGGAAACCAACCTGGCCTACAGCAACAGCGGCATGACCACGCGGTTGAACCTGCTATTCAGTTATCAGACAGACTATTACGAATCCGGGGCCATGAGCACGGATTTATCCCGGCTAAGGGCAACAAACGACGGATTCATGGATGAGCTGCATCAGTTGCGAGACTTCTTCGGTGCGGACCTGGTGAGCCTGATCGAGAACTATTCAGGATCCTGCGGCATAGCCTATCGCATGGCCACGTTGTCAGCCAGCTTTGCGTCCAGCGCTTTCAGTGTCGTACACCACGGTTGTGCCACCGGCTACTACTCCTTCGCCCATGAAATCGGCCACAACCAGGGCGCCCACCACAACGCGGAAAACGCTACGGCCACAGCGATTTATCCCTACGCGTACGGCTATCAGGCACCCAACAGTTCCTTCCGCACCATCATGTCCTACGCCTGTGTTGGTGGCTGTACACGCATAGGTAATTTTTCCAATGCTAATGTCCTCTATGCCGGAGAGTCCACCGGTGTCGTCGGCTCCTCGGAGAATGCCGACGCGATAGACAAGACAGCCTCGACTGTTGCGGCTTTCCGGGAGCGTAGCACGCAGCTCGCTCCAGGATGTTAGTGGCGGGGAAGTGTCACAGGGACAGGACCGTTCTTATCCCCTTGCCGGATTTTAAATCCTTGAACGCCTCGTTGATTTCGGCGAGTGGACGCGTCCTGGTAACCATCCCCGCAAGATCGAGCTGTTGACTCTGCCACAGACTGATCAAGCGGGGAATTTCCAGCAGGGAATTACAACTCCCCATTAAACAGCCGCACAGTTTTTTCTCCGTGGTACTGAAAAGCAGGAAAGGGTTTATCTCAATCCCCTGGTCAAGTGATGGGGCGCCAACACACACTGTGGTGCCACCAGATCGTGTTACAGCGATGCCTGTTTCGACCAGTTTGGCAACACCCGCAGTCTCGAACGCATAGTCCATGCCGATACTGGCGGTCAGTGCCAGGCAGCGTTGCGGCAGATCCTCGTTAAGGGGGTCGATGACATGGGTGGCGCCGAATTTCCTGGCCAGTTCCCTGCGCTGTGCAACTGGATCGGATGCCAGGATGATCGAGGCGCCGGCAAGTTTCGCACCCTGCACGGCGGCAATGCCGATACCGCCAAGCCCCATTATTACTACGGTGGCACCGGTTTCTACCTTCGCGGTGTTGAGAACCGCGCCGATGCCCGTTTGCAACGCGCAACCCAGCAGGCAGGCCAACTCCAGCGGAACATCCGTGGGTATCTTTACAGCGCCATTTACCGGAGTAATGACATACTCCGCAAAGGCGCCGACACCAAGTCCCCGGTAGATGATGTTGCCATTGCGCGACAATCCCGTATTCCCGTCGGACAGGGCAAATGAATATAGACTGGTATTGTTGGAACACAGCGTGGTTTCGCCGCGGATACAAAAATAGCAGGTGCCGCAAGGGGGTACCGGTGTCAGCACGACGTGATCACCCACCCGAAGACGGTTGACGCCTGCACCAATGGCATCAACGATCCCGGATGCCTCATGCCCTAGAATCGTGTGGCCAAACAAGGGGAGGCTGCCATCGACAATGCTGAGGTCCGAGTGGCAAACACTGCAGTAGCTGACTTTTACGCGGACTTCGCCAGCCCGCGGTTCAATGATGTCGACATCGTCATAAATCTGGATGGGCTTGCCAATTTCTTCGAAAACCGCTGCTCTCATAATTATTGTCCTTAATTTGTGCACCCACGGGGCATTACCCGGGCGGTGGTTTGTAGTGGTCATGTATTTTTGGCCACCGCTTAGCGGTATTCCGGGCTAAAGGATCTTCTCGTCTGGGTCTACGTGTCACCCGGTTCGTCTGTTGAGTGAAAATATCCCACAGAATCAGGCGGCCAGATTCACTATGCCACTTCACGCACCCATGGGGGAAGTCCCTCGATGACAGTCGGAGCCATTGTCCTGCTATTTATCGTTGGATGGATTAAAAAGACTGGAGCCTTGCCCGTCTCGCGATCGTTCGCGCACGGCTAGGAATTTCGAATCAACAGCGAAATACCCTGGCGGAACGAAGGCACCGCGCTTTCGATTTTCCTTACGATGGGGTGGGGGTGACTCCAGTAGTTGCAATATTCAGCTGCTACTACGCTGAAACCGGTTTGCGTCGCATACCATGTCAACTCGTCAAGGGTATATTCCCGGAAATGACCTGGATTGGTCTTGTCCTCTCGAATGAGTTCATAGGGATTGCGCCCGCGCAGTAAACTCCAACGGGAAATCAGTTTTGCGGCATTGGGGGTCTGTATCAGGATTGCGCCATTTGGCATGAGGAGTTTCTTCAGTTCAATCAGTACAGTTAATGGCGATGTATACAGATGCTCGATCGTTTCAGAAAATACAATCAGGTCGAAGGGCGACTGCGTTGATCGAATGGCATTCACCCCGGCGTCATTCAGATCGTACTGAATGTGTTCCTGAAACAAATCCGCAGGAATAAGGCGCTCAGTGTGCTTGAATCTCCATCCCAGGGTGCTCACTTCAATATCGGGAAAGAATTCTATAATGCACCGAGTAAGAATGTGAGGTCCGATATCGAGTAGCTTTTTAATGGGATATTGTTCTTTGTACTGGCGTATTGCATTCATCGCATAAGCCAGACGCCTGCTGTGAGTAACGAGATAGAGCTCGCCCTGTTTCCGTATGCCGACGGATGAAAATTTCGCTAAAATATCCTTTTCCTCGACGTTCGACAAAGTAGATCCTTAATGATGAAGCGGGTCATTTTCCTGACGGCGATATTGTGTTACCAACACAGACTATCACGAACAGTCGTTTATGCTATGGTTGTTGATATAACGGCAGTAACTTTCGCAGCAAAAAAAGTAATTTGAGTAGGAAGATTATGTCCGCCACAGGTAATGCAGGAATGGGTACATTTCAGGATCAGGTAATCTGGATTACCGGCGCATCGTCAGGTATCGGCGAAGCGTTGGCGAAGGAATTCGCTCAACATGGCGCAAGGGTGGTGTTGTCGGCCCGCAATCAGCACGAGTTACAGCGCGTGGTTGCAGAATCTGTCGCAGCGGGCGCGAGCCGTGAACGGCTGCTCGTGGTACCGCTGGACGTGGTCGACTACGAGGCCTTGCCGGGCGCATTGCAGCAAGTCCTCGCCGCGTTTGGCCGCATCGATATGTTGATCAACAACGCAGGAACATCGCAGCGTTCCTTTTGCGTTGAAACAGATATGCAGGTATACCGCACACTGTTTGAGCTGAATGTCATCGCCCAGATCGCATTGACTAAAACGGTGTTACCCGTGATGGTGCAACAGGGCTCGGGTCATGTGCTGGTGACGGCCAGTGTCGCGGGCAAGGTCGGCGTACCATTGCGCACGGGCTACTGCGCGGCCAAACATGCCGTGATGGGTTTTTTCGATTCCCTGCGCACCGAGGTGGCTGACCTGGGCATCAAAGTCACCACTATCGTGCCAGGGTTCATCCACACTAATATTGGCAGCAACGCCCTCACCGGCACTGGCAAACCCACCGGAAAACCGGATCCGGACATCGAAGCGGGTATGGATGTCACGGAGTGCGCCAGGGTAATAGTGCAAGGGATTGCCGAGGGTGTAGAGGAAATAGCGGTGGGGAGAGGGCTGGAAATGAGCCTGCTGGATTTGAAACGGCAGGACCCTACCGGGACATTTCGACTACTGGAAGCCATGGCGGCCGATGTTCGCAGCAAACGACAGAAGGTTTAAGCCGGCAGAGTTCAAATCGCGGTGTGGCAAAATGGATGATGTGGGGATGACAGGAGTAATTTCGGACCGGCCAGCCACCGTCAGCAATTTCGCTAATTGCATGGGCCTGAGGTAGGTCCTATGAAATGCCTGGTGGTGTCCGACATGCATTACGACCTGAAGCAATACGACTGGGTGCTGAACCAGGCCGCTGCCTATGATGTCGTGGTGCTCGCAGGCGATCATCTGGACATCTCTTCGCAGGTCGACCTGCGTTCACAAATTACCGTGATACAGGCCTACATTCGCCGTATCGGTGCCAGGACCAGGTTGTTGGTCTGTTCCGGCAATCATGACCTGGACGCGCGCAATGCGGCCGGGGAAAAGTATGCGCGCTGGATTCAGCGGGCCCGCCAGTTTGGTGTGCCGACCGATTCGGATTGCCTGAAAGTCGGCAGTACCTTGTTCACCGTGTGTCCGTGGTGGGATGGTCCCGAAAGTTGTCGCGAGATTGCACCGCTTTTTGAACGGGATAAGCAGGTGGAGAAGGAACGCTGGGTCTGGGTCTACCACGCGCCACCCAGTACGTCCCCAACCTGCTGGGACGGCAGGAAATTCTTCGGTGACGACCAGCTCCTGGCGTGGATTGAGCAGTACCAACCGGACATCGTGCTCAGTGGCCATATCCACCAGTCACCGTTTAAAAAGGACGGGTCCTGGGTCGACCGGATGGGAAAGACCTGGGTATTCAATGCGGGGCGCCAGAGCGGCCCGCAGCCCTGCCATATTGTTATCAATACAGCGGTTGAAGCGGCGCTGTGGATTTCCCTGCGCGGCGCAGAAACAGTGCACCTCGATCAGCCGCTGCTGCGACCGCCGGCGGAATTGAATGCCCTGCCCAGTTGGCTCAGTCGATAGTATCGTCCGGGTAACGCACAGAGCCCGGCTCTATTTCCTCGACCTGTTCATGCAACAGCGAAGCAAGCACCTCGTCCACCATGCCAAGATGGTCGTCCCTGTCCTCAAACTGGTGTTTGAGGTCGGCCAGGTAGGTGGTGATGCTGTTCAACTTTCTGGCCAACAGCGAGGCCAGTTGGAAGGACAAGTCCGGATGGGAGCGAAGAAAGGCATCGGCTTCCTCGACAACATACGTTCTGCAGGTCGTCGCTGCCTTCACGGTGGCGGTATGCGGAGAGTTCAGTAAAACCGCCAGTTCGCCGTAGATGGCGCCCGGGTCAAACTGGCTGCTGACCAGGATATCTCCCTTGTAGATATCCACGCCGCCTTCGATCAGTACATAAATTAATTTGTCCCTGCCACCCTCGCTCATCAGGATGTCACCCTGCTGGAACACTTTTTCCGGAAGACCCTGGCAGATACTCAGTACGCTTTGCATGTGAATACTCTTAAATGACGCACCTCAAGATTCCCATTAGCGCCACTAACATTAGTAACACGCCGGCGTACTTGAGTAAATTCCAGCGCGTGCTTCCAACCTGTTCCTCAACCCCACGGCTGCGCCACATTTCACCCATACCTCTGCCAAGCCTAGCGGCCCCAGGCCGTTGGCAATCCCTGCGCCATGCGGTCCTGGTACCAGATCAGTTGTGATGCGGAAGACTGATTCCTCACCACCTGCATGTCCGGGCCGGACAACAGACTCCAGGGAGTTGTGCCCAGCAGGACGTCGAGCGCCAAAAATGATTATCCAGCGACCCATGTAAACCTCCTTTTTGGCACTCGCCTAAAAGATACAGCAAGGCTCACTTACTTCCTGAAGTAATTCTGTAATGACGTTCCAAAGCCAGGAGTACACCACCCATCATCAATGCCAATAGAGGGTCAGTGATATCCGGATTGCGGCCGACGATGTAGCGTTGCGACAATTCGATCGCCGTAAGGAAAATGACGACCAACGTGAGGCTCAGGTTGATGCCGCCCATCTGGACGATTAACCAGAGAAGGGTGCCATACAGGAATATCTTCACGAAGAAGGACTGAATATTGACTTCCATCGAACCCTGTTCGAACCCGCCGAAGGGTACGAAGGAGAAATTTGCAGGTTCGGTCCGCAGTTCAAATGGAGCAAGGCCCTGGAGTGCCAATGTAGCGGTGAGAATAAAGACAACAATCATCGTGCGTGAGTTCGCACGGCCAAGGGCCGCCAACCAGAATGCCAGCGCAGCGACCGTACCGACAACCTCGACCGGCGAAATCACTTTCATTATGATAAATGGTTTAGCGGCGATCACGCCGAGTGCCATCACAATCAACGCCAGATTGGCTTGCGCCGGCGGCAGGACGGCCTGCAGTAACAATGCGAGGCCGAGAACCATACCCGAATGCCTTAAAACGTCTGCAGGAGGTAGAGGAGTGAATGCGAGCAGCGGTTTGATGGCATACGTGACGTGCTGGAAATCGATAGTCGGCACATAAGGAAACAATCGATATGCCGCCCACGCCGCGATCATGAGCAGTGGGAAAATGGAGCGCGGTCGTACGCCGTGCACGGTACCACCCGCAATCAAGCGATGCCAGTTTGCGCAGCCCGCGACCGCGCCGATCAGGACGCTGATGGAGTTCAGCGCGAGGTCATAGATGCTGGTGTTGCGCATGGTCATGAAGTACTGCGCAATCTCGACGCCCAGGGAGGTCGCCGCTCCCAGGGAGAACACCAATACGATACGCAGGAAGGCCGGTATCCGCGCCGACAACGCTAGTATGCCGAATAACCCGAAGGGCAGGAACAGTACGATGTTGGAGATCAGGTCGCCGCCGCCTGGGCGATCGGACAGGGAGTAGACGAATACCGCAAGAATGCCATCGGCGTGAGCATCCGCCTGGAAGCTGAATGGAAATAGAGTGCCATAGATGATCAGCACGAAAGAGGCTATAAAAAGATAGGCCATGAAATAGCGGCTACCCTGTTATTATGGTCTTGCCAGTATGGCCAAATTCGTAAAAAGAGGGTACTGCAATGACCACTTACTTATATTGGGCAGCCGTCATCATTGCCGTGATGGCAGCCCTGTGGTTGATTGGTGGATTTTTCAAACAATGGGGCCTCGCTGTCATCGTTGCGGCTGTGATCGGCATCATCGGCATGGCAACGTACTATTTTTATTTACAGCAGATACTGGTTAAGCGTTATGGCGGGATTATGCAGATCACGGTGCCTGAGGGGGAGCATCATATGGGAGTCACCTGGAAGGACGACCATCTGTGGATCGAAAATTACCAGCCAGGCACCAACACCTGTGAGTTTCGTGAGTACTCGCGTGGCGATTTGCTGCAGGGGCGGGTGATTATAAAAAATTGTAACCCGTTGAAGCGAGGCGATTGAGGGGGTCCACTCGCGCACAGTTTACCGAGCGTCCTACAACCACGCTTTCTTGTCAGTGTCTGCCAACTCGCTGGTCCTTGCTTTTGCCAGGGTGTTTCAGAAGTATCGTTGAAGTGCGCAGTCATAGTAGTTGCTGCTGGATAGTTCGTAAATCGAAGTGGTGACAAGTCGACAGTCTAGCCCGATGTTCTTTTTGTCCAGTATTCGTTTGGTTATCGAAAACTCGCTATTGGTATTTGTACTGCCTGTGCTTTCGAGTGTTTTCATATATGCGCGAAACGAGTCGGAGTTTTTGAAGGCATTTTTCCGGTCAATTTGTTTCATATCTTCTTTGCTAAGGTCCGTTTTCAAGAATGGATCTTGCGCTTCAAATAACGGTGTAAACGCACCTGGATTTTGTTCAAAAGAATCTATTTGACTATCACTTGATTCGAAGCTGGTACCGCAAATATTGAGTCCATAGTAGTCACCGCAGTCAAAACCAGTGTCTTTAGCGATCTGGGCATACGTGTGTGATGACACGGCTATGAATAGAGCCGCAACAAGAATTGTATTCATAGCATTATCCTCGCACAATGAAGCCGCCTTTCGGCGCGGGCTTATAAGCTATTGGACTTTTGCAAAAGTTGTGCGGCTTTTTCGTAACGCCCTCGAGCATGCTCCAGCGCCTTCAATATGCTTGGCTGAGGTAACCTAAGGTGGTCAGCCAATTCCTGCCAGAACGATACCTCCTGTTCAGCCACTTCAAGCGCCAACTCGGCATCAGACATCTGAATATCCCCTTTTGCTTAACGCAGGAGATAGCCTACGATTTACCATTAAAGAAGACATAGCATTGAGCGCCAATCTATTAGCCACGCGCGCCAAACTCAGTCACCCGGAAGAATAAAGGTCGCCAGACCGGAATCAGCAGGGTCCGCTTCGTCGAACTGCTTGCATGTACTCGCGAACGCCAGAAATTCTTCGCGCTTTATTCGCGCTTGTTCCGGAGTCAGCTCTTTCGAGTCGATACTATCGGCGCTCAATTCGTCAACCCTGCTCAATGGATGCTACCTCACTCCCTTCCGGCCAATTTGTTGCTGCTCTTCACCAGAAGTATAGGCAATGAAAACAGCAGGGTCACGCTATTGGCCAGGATGACGGCCAGGTCGTTAATGACTACGCCATACGCCAGCCAGCACCCGATCCCGAGGTTGAGCATCAGGTACATGGTCAGGGAAATTTCGTCAGTTTTACGGGTCCGCAGCGTCAGCACCGCCTGCGGCAAAAAGGAGAACGTCGTCAGCATGGCGGCCAGGAAACCAATATTCTCCATCATTTAGAATGCTCGCTCTCGCTATCTTGCTTTAGATAATACGGGCCCCCAATCTATTTCTCGCATTCCAGCTAGGCAGCCAGCCACTGAAGAGTTGTAGTACTGGTTGATATGTATGACTTTATTGCCAGAAAAGAAGAAATCCTTGTACTCGCAGTATCCAAGGGCAACTCTTGCGCCATATTGCCACGCAATCACTGCACCTTCATTGGATTGCTCGAGAGGATTACCCAGCGCTTTTAGCACTTCTTCCTTGGTAGAACCGACATCCAGCCCAGACGATTGACTGGTCAGCCCCGTGCAAGCGCTCAAAAGACCCAGCAAGATAATAATGACCACTCGATTCACAAAATGTTACTCCTCTGATACACGCATTTTACGGACACCCCGATCATAATACATATGTTTGCATAGGAAAAATAACAAACTAATTGCGCCTGTCGCGTGTACTGACAATTCGACGGAGGCGGAGGTTCAATGAGTATCTACAAGCTTTTACTTGGTACCGCAAGGCAGCGGCACAGGGTTTGGCCGAAGCGCAATTCAATTTGGGTATAATGTACGCTAACGGAGCAGACATAGCCTTCATCTACCAGGGCATACCCTGCAATTTGTATTAGCTATGCTCAATCATCTTGTCGACGCCCACGATCTTCCTCCCGTCGTTGATCTGTACCTCCAGTTTTACCATACTGGTCTGACTGCTGGGTCGCCGGATGCCGCTGATCCTCGGTTTGTGCACGCCGGTCCTCATAGAACGCATACTTGCAGTTGCATGCGGGTACATCGCAATTGGGCAGTGGCAACGCCGGAATCGCCTTCTCGATATCCAGGAAGCGCTTATTGGCTATATCCTTCACTGCGTCACAGGCGTGTCTTCCGTGAACAATCGATGTTGCTCTCCAGGGATTTTCTTCTTCAAGGCCTGTATTAATCGCATCCGTTGCCGTTCTGGGTAAATATTTTTTGACATTCCTCGATGTCCTGTAAATGGCCAGCACCAGTAAAGGCGCGGCGATGACAAAAAGTACTTTTAGGAAAGTCAGCATTTCCACTCCCGAGCGGACAGTTCGTTGCCGTACACCTACGCTGCTTCAGCCTCTTCTTCTTTTTCAGCTTTTTCTTCCTTGGGTTCCAGTTCAGCCACCCTGGCCTCCAGCTCAGCAACCTTTTTCAGTAAGTCGGCATTATCCGCCTTGGTCTTGTTCAAGGATTTCTGCAGTGCCTCGTTTGCGCTGGTCTTCTCCGCAAGGCGCTTCTTGTTGTCATCCAGGTTCTTCTTCATCTTGATAGGGTCGTACTGGGTCAGGGCCTTGATCTGCTCGCGGACTTCACCCAGTTCTTTTTGCAGGGCTTTGGTGCGCTGCTTCTGGGTTGTTACTTCATCCTTCATGTTTTCACTGCGGTTGTGCAGTTCGCGGTTCTGCTGCTCAAGCTTCAGGTTGACTGATGCCTTGGCGGATAGGTCGGTGATGGTCTCTAGCTGCTTGGCAATGGTGGCCTGCGATTCTTCCAGATTCGCCTGGCTGCGTTCTAGTTCCACCGTCTTGGCGTCCAGTTGGGCTTGGTGCTGCGCCTTGAGGCTTTGTTCCAGTTCAATGATCTTTTCCAGTTTGCTCGCTGTCAGCATGTCGTTTTCCTATGTTGTTGAAGATGACGTAGTGGTTGATAAATTTGTTGCCGGATTGCGTGGTGGGTACAAGCTGGCGGTCGCCGAGTCGGCTGCTCTGGTCTATAGAAACCCTATAAGAATCAATTAGATGGTGGACACAAAAAGGCTTAGCGGGGCCGCCCAGGCCTTCGACCTGCCGAAGTAAGACAAGCAGGGAGAAAACCGAACTGGCTCAGTAAGCTGATGAAAGCTTGGGGTATTTCTGGCGTCCGAGGCGAATTCTAACCGAAACCGAACGTATACGGAACCGGGAGGGTGGCTTGGGTCGGTGTTAATACTCACGGAAACGCCTTTCGCAGACGCCAGGCTGCTACGCAACCACACTGCGCCCCCCACAAAAGCGCGACCAGCAGCGCCAGTACCGTCAGACGCGCTTCTCGAAGGTAATAGGCATGGCCTTGATACCCTGCACGAAGTTGGACTTCATGTAGGTCACCTTGCCCGCGAACTGCGGGTTGTCGATCCGTGCCAGGATCTCCTCCAGCATCACGCGCATTTCCATCTTGGCGAGGTTCATGCCAAAGCAGTTGTGATAGCCGATGCCAAAGGAACGGATGTCACGACTTAAGTCCTGGCGCTCGGCGCGATGGACGTCAAATGCCTCCGGGTCATCGAACACCTTCGGATCGCGGTTGGCGCCGGGGTAGTACATTATGATCTTGTCACCCTTCTTGATGGGCGCATTGCCCAGTTCCGGCGCCGTGACATCCTGGGTAGCGGTGCGACGCATGCAGATGAACGGCGGGTTGTAGCGCAGCATCTCGTATATTGCGCTCTCGATCTTCTCCGGATTTTCCTGCAGGTAACGGTACTGCTCAGGGTTCTCCATCAGGTTGCGCATGGAGTGAGAGATGGTGGTGCGGGTACTCTCGTTACCGGCAACAATGATCATCAGAAAAATCCAGCCAAAGGTTTCATCCGATACTGGCTTGCCATTGATGATGCCGTTCAGCAACTGGCTGCTGACATTCTTGACATCGGAGCCGCGGTACTTTGCGGCGAGTGCGTTGGCGTAGACGATAAGGTTGAGGGATGCTTCGTCAGCCGCCTGGCGTCCACCGCAGACATCGGGATCATCACCGAACATCATGGTGTTGGTCCATTCGAATATGAGGTGGCGGTCTTCTGCGGGGATATCAAAGAAATCCATGATCAGCAGCAAAGGCAACTCCGCCGCAATTTCCGTGACGAACTCGCAGGAACCGTTGTCGATAATGCGGTCGACAACGGCACCGGCATATTTTCTCGCTCTGGGTTCGTAGGTTGCTACCGCTGCCGGCGTGAAGTGATCGCGAATCAGCTTGCGATAATCAAGGTTTTCCGGAGGGTCGAGGTTGATGAACATCAACGACTGGACGTTGTCGACCATTTCCTGATCGAACTCAATGGGGATAGCCGTACGCATGCGAGAAGAAAACAGCTGATTATTCTTGGAGACAAAATCTATCGCCGCATGCTGCGTAACAGCCCAGTACGGCACCCCGGTTGCCGGGTCCTCTATCTTGATCGCCGGCCCGGCAGCGCGGATTTTGGCGACGTCGTCACCGGTGTAGCCATTGCCCAGGTAGGTGGGTTCCATGATATTTGCAAAGGGACATCCAGACATGCTTGTTTACCTCAGT
>Ga0114942_1000092_pt1 | contig 23388 bp, 21 predicted proteins | sample LowerColdCreek_FD_88674 | JGI IMG/M metagenome (GOLD analysis project Ga0114942, IMG submission 88674) | Groundwater microbial communities from Cold Creek, Nevada to study Microbial Dark Matter (Phase II) - Lower Cold Creek | ecosystem: Environmental > Aquatic > Deep subsurface > Groundwater ... | reverse complement strand
GCGCACGGTGCCCACCACCTCGCTCAGCCGGGCGGCCATGGTCTGCAGGGCTGCGGTGAGGCGCTCGCCTTCGTCGTGGGAGTGCAGGTCCACCTCGGACCGGCCGGCCAGGTCGCCATCGGCCACGGCCTGGGCGATGTCCAGCGCCCGGCCCATGGAGCGCGTCGTCTGCCGGGCGATCGTCCACAACAGCCAGGCGCCCACGGCCGCCAGCGCCGCGATGAAGCCCAGGCCGATGGCGATGTTGCGGCGGCCGTTGGACAAGGCCTGTTCCAGGTCTTGCTGCAGCGCCGCCACGGCCGCGTCGCCGAGCGCGTATTGCGCGTCGATGGCCGCTGTCGTCACGGCCCACCAGTCCGGCGCCAGCACCTGCGGTGTCTCGGGCTCGATCACGCCTTTCAGCGCCTTCTGCCGGGCTTCGCCCAGGCGCTCCTTGACCTGGGCGGACAAGGCCGCCAGCCGCTGGCCTTGCTCGCCGCTCAGCGGGACCTGACCCAGGGCTCGCTCTGCATTGGCCTGGTCGGTCAACGTGCGTTCCAGCAGCACCGCCAGGCGCTGCCGGTCGGCCTGCGTCAGCTCACCCTTGGCCAGCATGCCCATGCCGGCACCGCGCAGCCGGCCGAGCAGCTCGGCGCTGCGTGGCAGGTGCTGCAGCGCAGCGTCCTGCAGGAAGTAGCCGGTGGGGAAGGGGTGCAGCACCAGTTGCGATGCGATGCCCGCGTCGTACAGCCAGGCCAGGCGGGCGTCGATCAGCTCGCTGTGGCGGCGAAAACTGTCCGCGGCCGCCAGGCCCTGGCCGCCCACCTCGCCTACCAATTGCTCCAGGCTTCGCCAGTAGTCCTGCAGCCCGCTGACGAGCGCGGGCGTCAGCCCTGCGCTGGCGGCGGCCAGGCTGGGCGCCTTGAGCGCCTGCAGGTCGCGCCAGACGGCCAGCCGCTTGGCCTGGGCCGCGGTGTCGCCATTGAGCTGGCTGTTGGCCAGGCCGCGGTGCTGCGCGGTCAGCCGCGCCAGCTTGAGGCCCAGCGTGACGGCGGGAATGGCGCGCGCCTCGCTGCTCAACTGCGCATCCGCTGGCAGTGCCAGGCGCAGATACAGCGCCGACGGAATCAAGCCCATCAAGGCGCTCAGCAGGGCCACGGCCGCCAGCTTGCGGCCCACACTCAGGCGTTCGATCCAGGTTTTCATGTCGCTCCCTTCCGCTCGTTCAGCGGCTGGGGAAAAGCCTAGCGCGAGGCCTGTTGCGCTGCAACACGGCAGATCAAGGCCTGTGCATCCAGCTCGGCAATCTGGCAGGACTTCACGGTCGGACACCGTCGCCGAGGGCCATTCGTCGGCGATGTGTGCGCTGCAAGCGCCCATGCAGTGACACACTCGCCGCCCATCGGACAGGACGGGAGACAGCGTGTCGCAGAACACCCAGGGACCATTCCAGCTGACGCGGCGCCGCGTCATCGGCAGCGGGGCGGCGGCCGTGACGCTGCTGGTGCATGAGCTGGCGCTGGCCTTCAAGCCGCCCACGCCCCGGCTGCCGGGCGCGCGCCCGCAGCCCGAGGGCGCGCCCACGCAGCCGCATGCACCGCCCGGCGCGCCCGACTGGTCCGGCGGCCCGGGCAAGGCGCGCTTTCGCATCGACGGCCTGGCCAAGGTGACGGGCCAGAAGATCTACGCCCGCGACTTCCGCGCGAACGACATGCCCGGCTGGCCGGCCACCGAGCGCATGGCCATGATCCTGCGCGCAACGAACCCGGGCCTTGTCTTCACCGGGCTGGACCTCACCGCCCTGGCCGGCGTGGACGCGGTGCCGCTGCTGACCATCACGCAGACCGCCCTCACCGGCTATGCGTGGCCGCAGCGCGACCTGGCCTCGCTGAACCTGCAGCTGCCCTTCTCCAGCGCCGGCGCCGACGGCGTCAAGCAGCTGCTGGTGCCCGTGGGCAGCGCGCCGCAGTTCTACGGTCAGCCGGTGGCCATCCTCGTGTTTGCCGACAGCCACGCCTACCGCCGCGCCAAGCGCGCACTGCAGTTCCAGCGCGGCGTCGTGCAGACCGGCGGCCTGCCGCCGCCGCCGGCCCAACCCTGGGTGATGGCCTACAGCCCGGTCAACTACCTGACGCGTTATGAGGCGCCGGGCATGGCGCCGTTCTCGCAGGTGCAGGCGGGCTATGCGTCCGACCCCTACCAGCCCGACTCCACCAGCCAGCCCGTCAACAGCACCGCCCGCGCGCTGCGCCAGCGCATCGACGCCGCGCTGCAGGCGCCCAGCCCTCAGGTGCTTCAGCTCGGCGGCAGCTACAGCACGCAGGTGCTCGACCCGATGTTCATGGAGCCCGAGGCGGGCCTGGCCTGGCTGGACCAGTCAGGCAACGGCACATTGAGCCTGGTGCTGGGCACGCAGGCCACCAATGGCGACGCGACCGACAGCTGGACGATGTTCAGCAAGGACTGCCCCATCCAGGTCGGCACCGTGGTGCTGAACTCCTGCTACCCCGGCGGCGGCTTCGGCGGGCGGGATGTGTCCACCTTCCCGCCGCTGCTGGCCGTCACGGCCGCGCTGGCCGACGGCCCGGTGCGTATCGCGCAGGACCGCTACGAGCAGTTCCAGGGCGGGTTGAAGCAGCTCGCGAGTCACATCACGCAGCGCCTTGCGGTCGACACCAACACCGGCAAGTTCCTCGCCTTCGGCAGCCAGCAGGTGCTGCCCTCGGGCGGGCAGAACAACTACAGCCAGTTCGTCGCCATGCTGGCGGCCTACTGCGGCCTGAGCGGCTATGACATCCGGCAGGCCTATGTGGATGCCATCGCCCAGCCCAGCAGCGGTGTCGTGGCCGGCTCCATGCGCGGCTTTGGTGGGCCACAGGCAAGCTTTGCGGTGGAGACGCTGGTGGACGAGGTGGCCGCGGCGCTGAAGCGCGACCCCATCGAGCTGCGCGAGATCAACGCCCTGCGCGAGGGTGACCGCACCATCACCGGCGCGCCGCTGACGCAGGCGATGCGGCTGCGCGAGATCTGCCGCCGGGCGCGCGCGCATTCGCTGTGGCGGGAGCGTGAGGCCGTGAAACGCCGCAAGGCACGCGAGGGTGTCCGCTACGGCGTGGGTTTCGCGCTCGCCAACCAGGCCTACGGCACGGGCAAGGACGGCGTCATGGCCGAGGTGGCGCTGGCGCCTAGCGGGCGGCTGACCGTGCGCACCAACTGCGTGGACATGGGCAACGGCTCGGCGACGACGCTGGCCATCAGCACCGCTGGCTGGTTGGGCCACAACGCGCATGACGTGGTCATGGGTGATGTCGGGTCTTTCAACGCGCTGGACCTGCACAGTGATGCCAAGGGCAATTGGACCGACCCGCGCTGGACGGCCAGCTTCAGCATGTCCAGCAGCGCGTGTCTCACGGCCTTTCATCAGGTCCATGTGACGGAGCAGGCCAGCCGCGTGCTGTTTGAGGCGGGGCTGCTTCCGGCTGCGGCATTGATCTGGAGTGTGCCGTTGGCGCAGGTGCAGGGGCGGACGGCCTGGGAGGCGGGTCATTTGACGGCGCCAGGTCTTGCGCCGCTGCCGCTGGCGGTGCTGGCGGCCAAGGTGCAGCAGGCCGGGCTGACGACGGCGGCGATGGTGCATGGCTTGTACGAGGCGGCCTGGGTGTCGGCGACCTATGCCGTGCCTGTTGGGCCGGCGCTGCAGTTGCCTATCGACGGGCTGTCGTTGCGGGCGGGTGGTGCGTCGACGTGGACGCCGGTGCTGCGGCAGGACGTGGTGCCGCCCAAGCCGGAGGCGGGGCTGTATGGGCGCAGCCTGTATGCGCCGTCGGGTGTGTTGGTGGCGGTGGAGATTGATCCTCGGAGTTACGAGCCGCGCGTGGTGGCCGTCGAGCTATGGGTGGACGCGGGCAAGGTGTTGCAGCCGGACCTGCTGCTGGGCCAGGCGCAGGGCGGCGTGGCGATGGGCATTGGCTATGCGTTGCTGGAGAACCTGCCGCTGGAAGCAGGAGGTGCCGGGGACGGACGCTGGAACCTGGACCGCTATCACGTCGCGCTGAGTGCAGACGTGCCGTTAGGGCGGCTGGGGATCACGACGCTGCCGTCGGATGATGCGACGGCTAAGGGGATCGCCGAGGCGGTGCTGTGCCCGATCGCGCCGGCGATCGGGAATGCGATTGCGCATGCGACGGGGAAGCGGTTTCGATCGTTGCCGATCACTGCTGCGGATATTGGGAGGGCGTTGGGATGAGTGGCTTAGTGGCAAGGCCCAGCCGGGAGTTCGCCCCGGCAGGCGAGTCACTTTCTTGTGCTGACAAGAAAGTAACCAAAGAAACCGCCCCCGTTCCGTCGCCCCTTCGCTGCGCTGCGGGGTCCCCTGCGATGCTCGGAACCCGGGGCCGCGCCGAACTCACTTCGCTACGCTCCGTTCAAACAAGCGGCGCGAAGCCAGACCTTGAGGCTCGCTGCGCTCGCGCCCCGGGCTCCTGCGCTTCTCGGCTCCTCCAAGGGGGAGCCCCGAAACAGCCGAAAACCCAACAGCCAACAGCCAAGCCCGAAAGCCCGCTGGCACCGGCTGTTCTTCACCCCCCCTCTGAGCCCGCCGAGGAGCGCAGGGCAGCCCGCTGCGAAGCTAAGGGCCGGGCGGTTCGGGGGCGACTTTTTGCCTTCGTTTTGGTCGCTCAAAAAGAAGGTCGCCCGCCGGGGCGACGTCCCGGCATGGGCCTGTCCGCCAATCAACTCCAACGAGAGGCCTCCGAATGACCGACCTCGTCCGCGTCCAGTTCCACGTCAACGGCAAACACGTCGACAAGAGCGTCCCCACAGACCTCCCCCTCGTCGACTTCCTGCAAGACGAGCTCCGCCTCTCCGGCACCCGCCTGTGCTGCGGCATCGGTGTCTGCAAGGCCTGCACCGTCGCCGCCCGCCGCGCCCCCACGAGCCAGGCGCAACCCGTGCTCGCCTGCTCCACCCCTGTGGCCCTGCTGCAAGGCCAGCACATCACGACCGTGGAAGGCACCGGCAGCATGGAAAAACCCAGCACCACACAGCAAGCCTTCCTCGACCACTTTGCCTTCCAGTGCGGCTACTGCACGCCTGGCTTCGTCATGGCCACCGAGATGCTGCTCGGCCGCTTGCGCGCACAAGCCATCAAGCGCGACCAGCTCGACGCAGCGATCGAGGACGCCGTCGGCCAGCACATCTGCCGCTGCACCGGCTATGCCCGCTACCACCAGGCCATCCGCGCCGTCGTGCTGGCGGAGAAAGGCCTGGTGACGGCATGAAGCAGACGTTGTTGCTAGCGCTTTTGTTGAGCGGTGCCGCCCATGCCGAGACGCTGTTCGAGTACGGCCGCCAATGCGCCGCCCAGATCAGCGAGATCCCCGCCTTCAACTGCATGGCGGGAGAGGAAATTCCCATCACCGTCGACGGCAAGCCCGTGCCGGTCGACAAGGCACCCGCACGCTGCGACAGGCCATCGCTGCTGCCCCAGCACGACGCCGGCAGCCAGGGCCAGTGCGTGCCCGGCAGCCGCGCCCTCGTGCTGCGCGACGACAAGACCGCGCAGATCAGCGCCATCTGCCGCAAGCAGGTCGCGCGGCCGGCGGGCAGCGCGTTGTTCGACGAGATCAACGTCATCTCCCACAGCCTCAAGGACGGCAAGACCTGCTGGTTCACCGCCAAGGCCAAGGCGCCGCTGACCGAGGCTGCCGGCATCGACGGCCGCTGGGTGCCCTCGCCCAGCACGCTCACCCGCAAGCCGCAGCCGCCCAGCCCGCAAGGCGTGCCGGCCCTGCCGGCCGACAAGGTCTGGCAGACGCCCCATCAAGTCGCCTGGAGCCAGCCCGCCTGCATCAACTGCCACGACAGCGGGCCGTTCATGTACTCGCCCTACATCGCGCAGACGACGCAATTGCCCGGCGACCCCTTCGGCCACTACCAGCCCAAGGCCATCGGCGAAGACTTCAAGCGCGCATGGGCGCGGCTGCACGCCTTCGGCATCACGACACGCGGCAACACCTGCACGGCCTGCCACCGCATGGGCAACATGAACTCCTGCCGCGTCGCGATGGACCAGTCCACCGGCAACGCGGCGCAGGAAGGCGGCAACGAGTGGTCCAAGAAGTTCCCGCAATCGCACTGGATGAGCCCCGGCAACCTGCACAGCAAGGCGCAGTGGGATGAGCAGTTCAGCGAGAGCCTGAGAAAGCTCGCAGCGTGTTGCAAGGATCCGAAGGGGGCGGGGTGCAGGGTGGTGGAGTACGGGCCGAAGGACGCGAAGCGATGACCGTCAGGCGCTCATGCGTTTGCCTTGTCTTGTTCGGCGCCGCCATGGCTTCAAGCACCAGCGGGCTTGCTGTTGAGGCGCGCATCGAGCAACCGGACTTCACCCTGGAAGTTCAACTCGATCCACGCGCCAGCCAGTTTTTGAAGGCACACCAGGAATCGGTGGGATTGAGTATCAAGTTCGCGGACAGCATCGGACCCGGAGAAGTCAGGCTGGCTTACTTGCAGCGCGACGAGAAGGCTTCGTTTTCAGTTCGGGTGAGAGATGTGCAATTCGATCCCATACAAGTGAAGCGATTGCGGACCGTGGACTACGAGGTGCTGGTCAATGTTTATTCCAGCCACCGCAGTCTGGACGGGAACGTGCTGGACTGCGATCTTCTCCAAGCACCGATCAGCCACTTGCAGCGGCGTGTCCACAAGATCCGGTGCAGCCTGGGTGACTGGGCGTTACGCGTGAAGCCGAAGCTCGGAGCGCGCCTCATTCCCGCACGAACCGCATCAACCACACCTGATAGTCCGGGCGCCTCGCGTCCGCACTCGGCAGGACCGCGCAGTCCTTGACCCATCGCAAACCCTTCGCACCGCCGGCTGACTAGCATCGCACGCGTCCATTGACAGCGTCCCCATGAGTCAAGCCTTGCCGTCGTCCTCGTCTTCTACATCCCAGCCCGCAGCAGTCCCAGTCATCGATCGCAGCGCCCGCATGCCCGCGCGCAAGGAGATCCGCTCCTGGCTGACCCCCATCTCCCAGCCGCAGACCCTGCGCGCCGTGGCGCTGCTGCTGCTGGACTGGGTGCTGTTCGTCGCCGCGATTGCGGGCGTGGTGCTGTTGCCGGTGTGGTGGATGAAGCTGCCCGTGGCGTTGGCAGCCGGTTTCGTCATCGGCCGCCTGTTCATCATCGGCCACGACGCCTGCCACCAGAGCTACACGCCGCACCGCCGCCTCAACCGCTGGCTGGGGCGCATCGCCTTCCTGCCGTCGCTGACGCCCTACAGCCTGTGGGAAGTCGGGCACAACGTGATGCACCACGGCTTCACCAACCTCAAGGGCAAGGACTTCGTCTGGCAGCCGCTCACGCCCGAGCAGTACGCCGCCCTCACGCCGGCCCGCCGTCTGCTGGAGCGCGTTTACCGCAGCGGCTGGGCGCCGGGCCTGTATTACTTCATCGAGATGTGGTGGCTGCGCATGCTGTTCCCCAGCAAGCGCTACATGCCGGCGCGCCGCGGCCTGTTCGTGGCCGATGGTCTGCTGGCCGTGGCGGCGGGCGCCGTGTGGATAGGCGCACTCGTGTGGGCAGCGCAGGCCACCGGCCAGTCGGCGTGGGCGCTGGTCGCGCTGGGCTTTGTGGTGCCGTTCGCGTTCTGGAACGCGATGATCGGCTTCGTCATCTACGTGCACCACACGCACACCGAGGTGCGCTGGCACGAGGACAAGGCGCAGTGGTCGGCCAGCGATCCGTTCGTGTCGACCACCGTGCACCTGACCTTCCCGCTGAAGATCGGCGGCCTGCTGCACCACATCATGGAGCACACCGCCCATCATGTGGACATGAGCATCCCGCTGTACAAGCTCAAGCAGGCGCAGGCCCTGCTCGAAGCCGCGCTGCCGGGTCGCATCATCGTGCAGCGCTTCTCATGGCGCTGGTACGCGCAGACGGCCCGGCGCTGCAAGCTGTATGACGTGGCCACCGCGCGCTGGATGGACTTCAGCGGCCGGGTGTCCGAACCCACGACGTGGGGCCGCGTGGCCCGCTGAGCCGCTGGCGGCCCAGGCGACGCCGGGCACCTTTCGGGCCGAGCGCCGGGCCGCCCCCGAGCCGGCCCGCGCAGGTGATGTGCGAGCGGCTCAACGCCGCAAGCATCGCCGTCCCCTCGGGGGACCGGTCAACGTACCCGTTGGCCGAGGGGCTTCAGGCTCAGCCGCGAACGAAGCGCATCAGCCGGCCGCGGTAGTCCGGGCGGCCCACCTGCGCACTCAGCAGCACCTCGCTGAAGTCGAACCCCAGCGCCGCCATCCGCTTGCCGAACGCCGAGCGGTTGCCGCGGTTCGGGTCGACGATCAGCAACTCGCAGCGCGGCAGCGCGTGCTTCTCGATGAACGCCGCCAGCGCGCCGCCGTCGTCGCGTTCGTAGAGCACGTCGCTGCCGATGATGAGGTCGAAGCGGCCCTGCACGCGCGGCGCGCCGGCCTCGGCCGGCAGCGCGTCCTCGCTCCAGTCGCCGTGGCAGTAGCGCATGGGCGCCAGCTCGTTCAGGCGCAGGTTCTCCAGCAGGAAGGCGCCGGCCAGCGGGTGGATGTCGCTGGCCGTCACCTCGGCGCCGCGCCGGTGGCACACCAGGCTGGCCAGCGCCAGGCCGCAGCCGATTTCCAGGATGCGCTCGCCATCCGGCAGCGGCCTGACCGCCATCGCGGCGGCCAGGTGCAGGCCCGAGGGCCAGACCTGGCCGAACAGCGGCCATTGCGCGGACGAGATGCCCAGCGCCTCCGCAGCACCGGCCGGGTCGGCGAACTGGTCGTTGTCGAGCAGGGAGCGGATCTGCAGGTCGGCCGCGCCATCGATGGCGTGGCTTTCAACCTTGATGTCGTAACCGGGCATGTGCCTCCAGAGGTGATCGCAATGCGACACGGGGAGGTCAGCGCCGCTGTTTGTTCACAGCGGCCGGGCGACAGGCCAGCGGGGCAAGACGGGAACGGGCTGCGGGGCGCAGCCGTGGGCGACAGTATGCGGCGCCAGCGTTGCGCGTCAGCTCATCAGGTTGTAAGGCCCGCCGCGCTCCAATGCCTTTTTGTAGGCAGGCCGCGCATGGATGCGGGCCAGGAAATCCTTCAGCTTGGGGTACTGGTCGATAGCCCCGCCCCGCGCGGCAGCCGCTTCCACCGGGAAGCTCATCTGCACGTCCGCCGCCGAGAACTCCGCGCCGGCAAACCAGGGCCGCGCGCTCAGCTCGGCTTCGAGGAACTTCAGCTGCGCGTCGATGTTGGGCTGAACGAAGCTGGAGAGCACCTTGTCCGCAATGCCCTTGGCGATGGGCTTGACGAAGAAGGGCATGGGCGAGCGCTTGATCTTGTTGAACACAAGCTTCATGACCAGCGGCGGCATCGCCGAGCCTTCGGCGAAGTGCATGAAGTAGCGGTAGTTCAGCAGGTCCTGCTCGCCCGTGGGCTTGAGGCGGCGGCCGCCGTGGCGCTCCACCAGGTACTCCAGGATGGCGCCGCTCTCGGCCACGGTCAGGGCGCCGTCGGTGATGACCGGCGACTTGCCTAACGGGTGGATCTTGCGCAACTCCGGCGGCGCCAGTGAGGTGGTGGCGTCGCGCTGGTAGTGCTTGATCTCGTAGGGCAGGCCCAGCTCTTCGAGCAGCCAGAGCACGCGCTGCGAGCGGGAGTTGTTGAGGTGGTGGACGGTGATCATGGGGCGCAGTTTAGGCAGGTGTTCGTCGCGGGATTGCAGCGCATGTGCCGGCCGGCTCTGGTGCAATGGGTGTCGTTACCGGAGGGAGAGGAACTCATGGACGTTGACAACACCTCGGGCCACGGACCGGCCAGCCGCGTGCCGCCGGAGATCCAGGGCTGGAACTGGGGCGCTTTCCTGTTGAACTGGATCTGGGGCATAGGCAACAACGCGCTGGCGGCGCTGCTGGTCTTCGTGCCGCTGTTCGGCTTCATCTGGCTTTTCGTCTGTGGCGCCAGGGGCAGCGAATGGGCCTGGCGCAACAAGCGCTGGGACAGCGTGGCGCACTTCAAGGCCACGCAGCGCCAATGGGCCAAATGGGGCGTCATCCTCTGCTTGACCGTCCCTGTGGCGATCGGCGCCCTCTTCTTCGGCATCTTCGTGATGCTGAAGGACTCCGAGCCCTACAAGCTGGCCCATGCGCGGCTGGACGTTGACGAGCGCGTGGTCGAGATCGTCGGCAAGCCGCTGTCCACAGGCATCCCCATGGGTTCCATCCAGTTCTCGGGTGCCCGCGGCAGCGCCGAGCTGTCGTTCAGCGTGGAAGGCCCCAAGGGCAAGGGCAAGGCCTACCTGCAGGCACGCCAGGAACTGGGGCTGTGGCGGCTGGACCGGCTCGTCTTCCAGGACAAGGCCACCGGCCGCCGCATCGAGTTGACACCCACGGAGCCCGGCAGCGCAGCCGGCGCGGCGGCGATATGAGCCCGCGCATCCTCGTCACCGGCGGCAGCGGCTACATCGCCGGTGTGCTGATCCGCCAGCTGCTGGCCGCCGGCTGGCAGGTCAACACCACCGTGCGCGACCTGGCCCGCGAGCCGGCGTTGCGCCAACTGCTCGGCGCCGACCAGGGCGAGGCGCGCGACCAGCTGCGCTGCTTTGCCGCCGACCTGCTGCACGATGCCGGCTGGGCCGAGGCGGCGGCCGGTTGCAGCCACCTGGCCCACCTCGCGTCGCCCCTGCCGGCCGGCGTGCCGCGCGATGCCAACGAGCTGATCGTGCCCGCCCGCGACGGCGCGCTGCGCGCATTGAAGGCGGCGCGGGATGCGGGCGTGCAGCGCGTCGTCATGACCTCCTCCGTCGCAGCCATCGCCTACGGTCACGGCCCGGGCGAGCACCGCTTCACCGAGCGCGACTGGACGCGGCTGGAGATGCCGGGCATCCCGGCCTATGTGCAGTCCAAGACGGTGGCCGAACGCGACGCGCGCGACTGGGTGGCGCGCGAGGGCGGCGGGCTGGCGTTCTGCACGGTCAACCCGTCCGTGGTGTTGGGCCCGGTGGCCAGCGCCGACTACTCGGCCAGCGTGGTCCTGGTGCGCAGCCTGCTGGATGGCCGCATCCCCGCCCTGCCCCGCATCGGCTTCGGCATCGTCGACGTGCGCGATGTGGCCGAGCTGCACTGGCGCGCGCTGACGGCGCCCGGCACGGCGGATGAGCGTTTCATCGCCTGCGGCGGCTTCCACTGGCTGCACGAGGTCGCGGCCGTGCTGCGCGCGGAGCTGGGCGAGCAGGCGCGGCGCGTGCCGACCCGGCGCATGCCCGACTGGGCGGTGCGGCTGCTGGCCCAGGTCAGCCCGACCTTGCGTGCAGTGGCCAGCGAGCTGGGGACGGTGCGGCACCAGGACTCCAGCCATGCGCGCGATGTGCTGGGCTGGGTGCCGAGGCCCCCGAGGGAGGCCATCGTGGCGACGGCGCGGGACTTGATCTCGTTGGGGGTGGTGCGTCGGTAGGGCGAGTCGCGAGCCGCCCTACCGATGCCCATGATCGTTCTGCCACGCCGGCAGCGGCGCACCGCAGTCGCGGCAGAAGCGGGCATCGGGCGCATGCCCTTCACTCAGGCATTCGTGGCAGGTGCGCGTGGTGGGCGTTCGGCCCATGCGCTGTGCGGTGAACTCGGCGCTGACGATGCCCGTCGGCACGGCCAGCGTGCCCCAGCCCAGCAGCATCATGACCGACGCGATGACGCGGCCCAGGTCGGTCTTGGGCGTGATGTCGCCAAAGCCCACCGTCGTCATCGTCGTGATGGCCCAGTACACGCCCACCGGGATGCTGGTGAAGCCATGCGCCGGCCCTTCGACGACGTACATCAGCGTGCCCATGATGGTGACCACCATCAGCACGAAGGACATGAACACGAGGATCTTGCGCCGCGACGCCGCCAGCGCCCGGCCCAGCATGGCGAACTCCGCCACGTAGGCGCCCAGCTTGAGGATGCGGAACAGTCGCAGCAGCCTCAGCACGCGCACATCGATGAGCGCATGCAGCCCCGGCACCAGGATGGCCAGGTAGGTCGGCAGCAAGGCCACCAGGTCGATGATGCCGAAGGGGCTGCGCGCATAGCGCAGCGGCTGCCGCACGCAGGACAGCCGGGCCACGTACTCCACGGTGAAGATCAGCGTGAAGGTCCATTCCAGCACCGTGAAGACGTTGCCCCAGCGGGCGTGCACGGCGGCCATGCTGTCCAGCACGACGACCGCCACGCTGGCGAGGATGAGGCCGATCAGCGTGAGGTCGAACGCCCGCCCGGCGCGCGTGTCGGCCTCGAAGATGACCGTGTACATGCGCAACCGCCAGCCGGCAGCAGCGCCTTGGAGCGGCGGGGTGACGTCGTCGGGATGCTCGGTGGGGCGCATTGCGGCATGCTAGCTGGGCCCCCGGACAGCGTCAGTCGCAGCCCAACTTGCGATAGGCCGTGCGCGCGTCGAGCAGCCGCTTCTGCGCCGCCTTCAGTTCGGCACCGACCTTGGCCGCCGCCTCGGCCGCTTCGGCCATGGGTAGTTCCCGGTCCAGGGTTCGACATTGGCGCTGGGTCTCGGGCGTTAATCGCTGTCGCCGACCGGCTTGATCGAGTTGCTTGGCGTCCAAGCCTGTCACGGGCTTGATGCCGTCGGCGAACGCTTCCCGGAAGCGCTCGTGATTCACGTCCCGCCCCTGCACTTCGCGCCCGGAGGACTTGTTCAACCCGCGGGTCGGTTCGACCTCCAGCTTCTTGGCGCCCAGGCAGGGCGAGTCGGAGTAGTTGACCTTGCCGCCTTCCTCGCACTTGTAGACCGTACGGCTGGGCTTTGGCAACGTCTGACCGATGGCGATGCCGGTGCAAAGCAGCAGAGTGGGCAGCGAAAGCAGTTTCATGGGCGATCTCCGGGCAGCGGCTGCGCATGCTACTCAGTACTAACGAGCCAGCCGTTGCCACAACGGCTGCTGCTGCGCGTACGCCCTCCGACCCCGTCGTTCCAACGCTCCCGCAGGTGGTTTGCCTCTATGCACGCCGCCAACGACTGCCAGTGACCCTGCCGAGCGCAGTTGCGCCACGACGCCCGCTCTGCGATCGGCATGCCTCAAAGACTGGCGATGCTGAAGGCGAAGAGTGGCAAGCCCAGCAGCAGCAGCGGGTACAGCACCCACAGGGGCGTCTTCTGATTCAACGCGAAGGCAACATAGGCCTCGGCGGCTGAACACCGGCGCGACCAGGCTGCCAATGGCAGGACGAGCAGCGGCAACGAGAGTGCCGCGCCAGCGCCCAAGCCCAATGGTCGCCAGTCGTTGGTCGCGTAGCCGCCCCATCGGTACAGCCAGAGCGCTGCACCGAGGCCAGCGACAAAGGCCAGGTTGGCGAAACGGATGGCCCAGCGGTGCTGAAACTGAAGCGTGTCGGCGTGTTTGCCGTGCATGCGCTTGGGCAGCCATCTGGCCCATGCCGCGCAGACGAATGTCGCGACGATGGCGCCGAGAACGCCGCTCAGGACCGGGCGAATTTCACTGAAGTCCAAGTCAGCGCTCCTGCAGCTGCCACACCAGTTTGTGCTCCATCGGTGAATCGGGGCTCAACGATGGCGTTCCGGCTCTTTCGTCGAGCCGCCGAGCAGCAGATTGACCAGCGCCGTGGCGATCACGTCACCGAGGCTTTGGTTGCCGGCCTGCGCGCGCAGGCGGTCGGCACGCGCGTCTTGCAGCCGGGCCACCTCGCGCATGCCGTCCTTCTGTGCTGCAACGGCGCGTTGCTCGCTGCGGTCCGCCTCGGCGGTCAGGCCTGGGTCCTTCATGGGCGTCGAGGCGCAGCCAACGATCGCACATGCCCAGGCAGTGATGACGACGGTTCGTTTCATGGCGCGAAGCCTAACGCCCCCGCCGCTGCCACAACGGCTTCTTCCCCTTCAGATGCCGCTCAATCCCGTCGTTCAACCGCGAGCGCAGGTCGATGACCGCCTCCACATGCCCGAACACCTCCGGGAAGCGCAAATCCAACCACAGCCACAGCGTGCACTGCCGCAGCGCTTGCTCCATGCGGTCCAGGCGGCTGTGTTCGTCGACGTCGTCCAGGAACCAGGGAGTGCCGGCCTTGCCGGTGCGGGCGTGGCTGGCGGCCCAGGCCTGGAACTGCTCCACCACCTGCGGCAGGCGGTCGTCCACCGGCGCCTGCGCGTAGCGGAAGCGCTCCTGCAGCGGCAGCGAGCCGGCGTTGCGGTCCAGCATCTCGGCCAGGCCCAGCATCTGCTCCAGCTCGGCCACCTCGAAGTGCGCGTCGTCCAGGCGCAGCTGCTGCATGAACACGGTCAGCACCTGGTGCAGGCTGCTCACGCCCAGGCGCTGCGAGATCGTCTGCACATGGCGCCAGTTGGGCGCCACCGGGCACTTGAAGTCGCGCGGCGCGCGCGGCTCCTTGGGCAGCAGCTCGCGCAGCGTCTTCATCGCGTCGGCCTCGGCCTCCTTGAGCACGCTGACGAAGCCCTCGTCATGCATGCCGTAGCGGCCCGCGCGGCCGGCGATCTGGTGCACCTCGCTGACGCTCAGCTCGCGGTCGCCGACACCGTCGAACTTGGTCAGCGTCGAGAACAGCACGCGGCGGATGGGCAGGTTCAGGCCCATGCCGATGGCGTCGGTGGCCACCAACACCTGGCTGGCGCCCACCGCGAAGCGCTCGGCCTCGCGGCGGCGCACCTCGGGCGGCAGCGCACCGTAGATGACGCTGACCGCGTGGCCGTTCTGCGAGATCTGGTCGCGCAGCATCAGCACGTCGCGGCGACTGAACGCCACCACCGCGTCGCCCGATTTCAGCTGCGTCATCGGCACCGGCGCGGGCATCAGCTGCACCTGCTGCTTGCGCTCGAACACGCGCTTCTCGGGCTTCTCGCCGCACAGCTGCAGCAGCCGCTCGATGGCGGGCGCGGCGTAGGCCGAGGCAATGATGATCAGCTCGCGCGCCGGCACGCCGACGATGGCCTGCGTCCACGCCCAGCCGCGCGAGTCGTCGAAGATCATCTGCGCCTCGTCGATGACGGCCACGTCGATGGTGTCGCGCGTGTTGACCATCTCGATGGTGCTGCTCACCACGCGCGCGCCATTCGCCGGCACGTTTTCTTCACCGGTCAGCAGCGAGCAGGGCACGCCCCGGCCGACGAGCCGGTCGCGGCCTTCCAGCGCCAGCAGCCGCAGCGGCGCGAGGTAGGCGCCGTCCAGCGCCTGCGCCAGCCGCTCGAAGGCGGAGTACGTCTTGCCGCTGTTCGGCGGGCCGAGATACAGCGTCACCTTGCGGCCCAGCTTGCGTGCGGCGTCGAAGCTGTCCGGGTAGCCCTGGAAGGCCAGCTCGCGGCCCAGGCTGGCGAGCGTGTCCTGCTCCTCGACCTGCTGTTCCCAGCGGTCCTGGGCGCGGGTCAGCGCGGCCTTCAGGTCGGCAAACGGCATGGGCACGCCGCACTCGGCCTGCAGGCGCGGCAGCAGCGACGCCAGCTGGCTGGCGTGGCCCATGGCCTCGCTGCGGTCGATGAGGTGGTTCAAGTGCAGGGCCAGCTCGGCGGTGTACGAATACTCCGGTGCCTGGCCGAGGTTGTGCCGCAGCGCGGTCGCATCGCCATCACGGAAGAAGGCCCACACCGGGCCTTCGGGCACCGGCACGCGGTGCGACAGGTCGATGCGCCAGCCTTCATGCGCGAGCGTGATCGGGTGCACGCACAGCCGCGTGAACACCAGGCCTTCGCGGCGCAGGCCCTGGCTCTCGAGCTGCTGCAGGCGCTGCAGCAACTGCGGCCGCAGCGTGTTGGTCTGCGGCGTGGCTTGCAGCTGCGCGAGCGCGACGGGGATGTGCGCCGGCAGGATCCAGCGCGCCGGCCGCCCGCCACCCGCAGCGCGGGAGATCTGGATGCAGCCCAGCCGGTCCAGCGCGTCGTCGCTGCCGTCGTCCAGGTCGTCGGGCGTCAGCACCTGGGGCAGCGCATGCGCCGCCTGGCGGATGCGTGCCCAGTCTTCAGGCGCGAGCCCCGCAGGGAAGCGGGCGGCGTGGCTGGGTTGCGGGAGGGGGAAGGCCGGCGCGGGCGGCTTGGCCGGCTTGATGGCCGGAGATGAGGGGACTTCTGGGTTCACGGCGGAAGTGGAACACAGGCCGTTGGTTCAGGCCCTGCGCCGGCAGGCGGCATGGCCGCTCGGGCATCGGGATTGCCGCACGGGCCATCGTGAGTAATGACCCTGAGCCTGAATCCACGGAGCCCCAAGATTCACGCCACGCCGCCCCCTTCATCACTGTCCCCGGAGCCTGACGTCGTGCCGACATCCCCGGGGTCGGGCATCGTGTAACCCGCAGCGCCCGACGCGACGCCATCACCGGTCGGCCGGGGGCTTTCTGCCCGACGCACCCGAGATCGTGCCGACCTCGCCTCCCGAGGTTTGAGACGGTGGCCGTGGCGACGTTCACTGGCCGGCTCCGGCCGGAGAATCGCCAGCCATGCTTCGAGCGCGCCGGCGAGGCCGGGCTGCTGGTGATGGCACGCGCGCTGAACGTGCTGGCGCTGACAGCCACCAGCCGTGCCGCCGGTGCCGGCGCTGCAGGCCGAGGTGCAGGTGGCCGCCTCCTGGTCGGTGGTTGCCAGCGACCCGGCGCAGGGCCTGGCCGCCTGCGCATTCCGAAGCAGGGCTTCCGCTGCCGGTGGCATGCGCTGCGCGCCGCAGCACCTGGCGCGGCGTGTACTTCTACGTGAGGGCCCGCATGGCCGCCGGCATGAACGGGCGCTCGCCGGGCGCTTCCACGGCGAGCTGTAGCGCACGCCGTCCGACCAGGAGTGGCCCTGTAAGCACCTCCAAACCCGAAACACTGCACTAGCGCAGGTGATGCACCAGCCAGCGATGAACGGCGTCCACCAGCACGGGCGACATGGCGTCCTCCGGCAGGCGGCCAGGCGCGGGCGCCGGGATGGGCGTGGTGCGCTCCAGGCCGTGGCCCATGCCGGGCACCAGCATCACGAGCGCGTCGGGGTGGTCGGCCAGCGCGCGGCTGGCGGCGGGCACGCAGACATCTGGCCAGACGATGGTGTCGGCGCCGCCGTACAGAGCGAGCACCGGCACGCCGGCGCGGCGCAGGTCCTCGTCCAGTGGCGCGTCGTACATCGACAGCAGCATGGGGTTGTCCAGGGATGCGATGGCGCCTTCCGCCTGCTCGCGGCGCCAGCCAGCGGCCACGAAACTGCTGATCGAAGCCTCGCGCAGCGGCGCCAACTCGTCAACCGCCAGCTGGCGCGCGCGGCCATCCATCCACCGTGACGTGGCGGCCACTGTGGCGTCGGCGGTCGCGGTGGGCATGCCCGAGGCCTGCAGCTGCCGCCGCATGCTGGCGCTGAAGATCTCACCCCGCGGGCCGATGGGCGCGGCGATGATGACGACACCGGCAATGCCGCCTGCGGTGGCCGCCGCCCGTGGCAACGCACCCCCGCCCTGGCTGTGCCCCAGCAGGGCGATGCGCCGGCCGTCGATGTCGGGCCGCGAGCGCAGATAGGCGACACCGGCAGCGACATCGCGTGACACCAGCGGCAGTGACTCGTCGAACGCGCCGGTCGACTCGCCGAAGCCGCGCTTGTCGTAGCTCAGCGTGGCGATGCCGGCCGCATGGAGCCGCGCGCGAAGCGCACCGTACCCCCCTCGGCCCCATGGCCCGGCGCCGACCGCCAGCACCACGGCCGGCACACGTGCCGACCCGGCGCCATCCGGCAGTTCCAACGTGGCCGCCAGGCGCACGCCCGGCTCGGACTCGTACGTCGCCGGTACGGTCACCACTGCGAGCGCAGCGCCGGCCCATGCCAGGGCTGCGGCAAGCCCAAGCGTCTGGATGGCGCGTTGTGTCACGCGTCGGAGGTGGAGGGCAACGTGCATGGCGAAATCCTGAGCGGTGGAGCGGCCCGTTTATTGTGCGGGGCCGGCCTTCCTTGCCTTGGCACTGCGGCACACGAGGGTGCGCTCAGTCGAGTGGCCAGGGCGCCGGCTGCGGTACGGGGCCCGGCGTGCGTGGCTGTGTCGCTGGTGGCTCGCGGCGCAGGCCGTCGGCCGCCCGCCACCACGGCTGCACGCCTTCGCCATGCGCCGGCTCCACCGCTTCACCCAGCCTCGGCATCAGCAGCTGCGCGCCCTGCTTCGGCGCCAGTTCCAGCAGCGTCTCCGCTGGCTGGTCCCAATCGTGCAGCGCCAGCGCGAACGTGCCCCAGTGCACCGGCAGGAAGGCGCCGCCGCCCAGGTACTGCAGCGCCTTCAACGCGTTCTCTGGCCCGAGGTGGATGTCCCCCCAGGACGGGTGGAAGGCGCCCACTTCCAGCATGACCAGGTCGAACGGCCCGAAGCGCTCGCGGATGACGGCGTACTCGCTCGTCAGCCCGGTGTCGCCGCTGAAGAAGACGCGGTGCTTCGGCGTCTCGATGACGATGGACGACCAGAGCGTCGCATTGCGGTCGGAAAGGGACCGGCCCGAGAAGTGCTGCGACGGTGTGGCGTGGATGCGCAGCTCGGCGGCCGGCGCCTGCCAGTGCTCCCACCAGTCCAGCTCGACGATGCGCTCCGGCGGCACGCCCCAGGACTGCAGGTGCGCGCCCACGCCCAGCGATGTGATGAACGGCACCGTCTGCAGCTTGGCCAGTTCCCTGATCGTGCCGATGTCGAGGTGGTCGTAGTGGTCGTGCGAGATGACGACCGCATCCAGCCTGGGCAGCGCCTTGAGCGCCAGCGGCACGGGCTGGAAGCGCTTGGGGCCCGCCAGTTGCGACGGCGACGCGCGCTTGCCCCAGACCGGGTCGGTCAGCACGCGCAGGCCATCGATCTCGATCATCACGGTGGAGTGACCCAGCCAGGTCGCCCGCAAGCCGCTGTCGGTCGGCTTGAGCCAGGCGTCCAGCGGGTTGACCGAGGGCAGCGGGCCGCCGGGCGTGCGGCGGCCGTCTGCGCAGAGGAAGTCGCCGATGGACGGGCGCTCGCTGCTGTCGCGCAGCCCCGGCTGGATGGGGTGCAGGTTGCGAAAGCCCTCGCCGGTGTCGGTCACGCGGTAAAGCTTTGAGCCCCGCATGCGTTCGAGGCGGAGGCCGGTGGCGCGTTTGCCGAGGGATTTCATGCAGTGGCCGGTGCGTGACCGGAAGTGGCCTGGCCTGCCGACGTGAAGCCGCCCCGGCCGCTTTCAAGGCCGTGTGCCGCACGCGCCTTCAGGCACTGCTCATCGCCTGGCTGCACGCTGCGGCAGGTGCTGGAGCGCAGCTCGTAGATGCCGCAGGACACGGCCCGGCCCACCTCGCCCTGCAGCGCCACGCAGCGCACCGGCCGCGCCTCGGTGCCGGCCATGCAGCGGTGCAGCGGGCCGACCGGCCGCGTCAGCCCCACGGGCACGCTGCCACCGGGGGCGTCGTCGGCCTCGGCCCAGTAGAAGGACACGCGGAAGACGGCGCAGCAGGCGCCGCAGCGCTGGCAGTCGAGGTCGGCGCTCATGGCGGCGATTGTCTGCGTGTGCAAACCGTCACAGGCGCTCCCCTTGAATTGGCCTTGCCCGGCGGCATGTGTGCTTCATCGACTTCCAGGAGTACCGCCCGTGCCTTCCGCCGTCCGTCTTGCCGTCCCCAACGAACTGCTGTCGCTCGTGCGCCTTGCGCAACTGCTCGAAGGTATCGAGCACCGGGCGGTGGACCCGCATCAATACCGCCTGCTGGCCGAGAAGCTCGGCGCCGAGCTGAGCCAGCACCAGGGCCACGAGGCGCTGTCCGGCCTGCTCGACCACTTCCCCGCCGCCGCCGAGATCTACGAGAACCTGCAGTACGGCCACGCCGGGCTGGTGCGTGCGCCGCTGGAGATGTCGCTGGCGTCGGAGCTGGCGACGCGTGACCTGCTGAGCCGCGTACGCAAAGCCTAAGCCCGCCTCAACCCGATCTCGAACACCACCCCATCTGCTGCGTTGCGCGCCGCAATGCGGCCGCCCATCTTGGCCAGATAGGTCTTGGCCACGAACAAGCCCTGGCCCCGCCGTGCACCGTCCTCGGGCTCGGCATCGCTGACGCCGTAGTCGAAGATGCGCGTCAGCTGCTCCTCCGCGATCTGCGGCCCCTGGTTGTGGATGTCCACCGTCGCCAGCTCGCCCTCCACCCGCAGCGCCAGCGTGATGGCCGTGCCCGCCACGCGGTAGCGGTCGGCATTGGTCAGCACGTGCGTGACCGCGTCCTCCAGCGGGTACTCGTCGGCCTGCACCCACACCGGTTCCGCCGCCGGTGCGTAGGCGGCGCCGGCAATCCCCGCATAGGCTGCGTTCTCGGCCACGCCGCGCAGGAAGGCATCCAGGTCCAGCCGGCCCACCGCCAGCGTCGCGGCGGCCAGCGCCTCGCTGGGTGAGGCCTGGCCGTAGAGCACCTTCACGGCCTGCTGCATGCGCTGCACATAACGGCGACTCGGGTCGGTGTCGGCCGCGTGCAGCAGCATCAGCGACTGCAGCGGCGACATGATCTCGTGGCCCACGGCGTGCCACTGGTCGTGCTCGCGCTCGGCACGCAGCTGCTCGCGGCGCAGGCTGTCGCGGGCGTGCTGCAGCAGGTCCGCCAGGCTGCCGGCCAGGATGCCCAGCTCGTCGCGCCCGCGCAGGTCGGCCACGTCCAGCGTGCCCAGTTCGAAGCGCTCCGGCTGCTGCAGCTGGTGCGACAGCGCGGCCGCCCGCCTGGTCAGCCGGGCGACGCGGCGGATCAGGCCGATCTCGATGATGAGCCAGGCTAGGCCGAGTGCCGCCAGCATTGCGCCCACTGGCCAGGCCAGGCGGGCGGCGCTGGCGCTGAGCGACCGGTCCAGCCCCTGCAGGTCGCCGGTGAGCATGATGTCGAAGCGGCCCGCAGGCGTCGACACGCTGTCCCTGGCCATCAGCGTGCGCGGCGTGGCCGGCGCGGGCAGGTGCTGGATCAGCGCGGTCAGCCAGGGCGAGGGCGGCGCAGCGGTGTCGTCGGCGCCCTGCAGCAGTGCGACGACCGTGCTGCCCCGGGTGATGGTCAGCGTCTCACCCGGCGACAGCGTGGCGGACAGCCGCGCCAGCGTCAGCGGCGGCTGGGCGCCGGGCGTGGCGCTGTCGAACAGCGTGGCACCGCCCGGGCCGAGCAGCGCCAGGCGCAGGCCGGTGCGGGCCAGGTCGGCAGGCGGCCACTGTGGGCCGCCGGGGCGGAACAGCGCCTCGCGGAAGGCCTCGACGGGCAGGCGCAGCGAGATCGTCGTGCGGCGCGGGCAGGGCGCAGCGGCCTCGCCCAGGCACGTCCCCTCACGCCAGACCCAGCCGCGGAAGTCCCGCTGCGGCCGGGCCTTGCGCGGCAGCGTAGCGCGGTTGCCGGCCTCGATGACAAAGCCCGGCAACTGCCCGCGCTGCGCGTCCAGCATCTCGACGGGTGCGAGCCAATGCTGCTCGGCGCCGTCACGCTTCAGGCTGATGCGCACGCGGTGCGCATCAGCCAGGTCCAGCGCGCCTCGCTCGCGCGAGACCAGCGGCGGCGCGTCCACGCTGGCCACCAGGTAGACGAAGCCGCCCGCGTAGGCATTGCTGCCCACCGCCACGCACAGGCTGGCGCCGCCGGGGTATTGCAGGCCGCAGCCGGCCATCTCGATGGCGCGCTGCGCCTTGGTCGCGTCATCGAAGTCGATGGCGCCGAAGGGCAGCAGCAGCGGCGCCACCCAGCCGGCGTCGACCTGCGGTGCTTCGGGGTTCAGCAGCGCCAGCTGGCCGGACGGATGGCGCAGCTGGGCGACGACTTCGGCCAGCGACTTGGCGAAGGTCTGCTCGTAGCGCTGCGCATTTCGCTGGCGCTCCTCGTTCAGCAGCGCCACGGCCAGCGCCAGCGTGGCCAGGGCCAGCGCGATGAAGACGAGGTGGAAGACGATGCGATTGCGGAAGGCCGCGAGGCCCAGGCGCGGCATGTCGGGGATGGAAAGATCGACGCGGCCGAGCTTCATCCGTCGTGCTGTCAGGCCCCGGTCCAGCGGAAGCCGCGCATCGGGATGTTCTCGATGCCGTCGAACGCCGGGTCCACGTCGCGGAAGGCATCGCGGATGGTGGCCACATGCTTGCGCACGTTGTCGCGGTTGCGGCCGCTCTTCACCACGTCGAACAGCTCCTCATAACTGACCACCTCGCCGGTGCGTGCATGCAGTGTCGCCAGGATGCGCTGGGCGGTGAGCGGCAGGTTGATGCGCTGGCCGCGCCACATCGGCGTGCGCTGCTTCAGCGGGTCGAGCTGCAGGCTGTTGTCTTCCACCTTCGCGGTGGCTTTGGCGACGGGATCACGCAGCTTGGCCGTGCGCAGGATGTCCAGAAATGTCTCGACGAACTCGGCCTCGTCGAAGGTGGTCTTCTGCAGGTAATCCCAGGCGTCCAGCGCCTTCATGATGCTGCGGTAGATGGCCGCCGGCATGGCCGACACCACCAGCACCGGCGTGCCCAGGCCCTGCTTGTTGATCTCGTTGATCAGCGCCACGCCGGCATTGCGCTCGCGGCCCAACTCGATGTCCAGCACGACGAGGTCGTAGCGCTCGCGCAGCAGCGCGGCTTCCGCCGAGTCGCGGTCGAAGTGCTGATCAACGACCAGCTCGGGGCGGGCGGCGCGGATCCAGCCGGCGAGCTGTTCGCTGGTGGTGGGGTCGTCTTCGATGACGGCGATGCGGGGCATGGTGGGGATTATCTGGAGCCCCGCCGGGTTGGCCACGGAAGGAATCTTCCGCATGGGCATGCCGTCTCTGCGCAACCTAAGATGCCGCCGCCTTCGAACAGCAACAGGGTGAGTTTTCATGCGCGCTTCCATCGTCCTTGCGCTCGTCGCGTCCGCGCTCATGTCGTCTTGCGCCCACCTTCCCGGCCAGCAACCGCGCGAGCTGCTGGTGGGTCAGTGGCAGCACAAGGCCAAGGTGCTGGGCGACAGTAAAACGAGCGTCTGGGTGTTTGCCAGCGACGGCAGTTTTACGTTGACCGGGCTCGCTAAAACCCGTGGCATGAGTGCCGCGTACGTGCCCGAGCTGGGGACCTGGACGTTGAACGCCAGCACGCTGGAGTTGCGCTATCTGCCGTCTACGTCGCCGGATGGAACGCCGCCTGTGGCCCGGACCGAGACACGCCGCATCGTCAAGCTGACCGACGAGGAGTTCGTGACGGCCGACGCCAAGTACGGCATCGAGCTGGCCTATCGCCGAGTGGCGCCGCAGTAGCGCGCTTCGCCGGCTGGTTTTACGCAAGGATGCGTAAACGTGCAAATCGGTTCTTCGGGTGATTCGTCCTGCGAGGCTGCGTTGGCTTGACGCGTGAGGCCCAGCCGGGAGTTCGCCCCGGCGGGCGACCTTCTTTTTGAGCGACCAAAAAGAAGGCAAAAAGTCGCCCCCGAACCGCCCGGCCCTTAGCTTCGCAGCGGGCTGCCCTGCGTGCCATGCCGCTTGC
>Ga0114942_1000091_pt1 | contig 23716 bp, 23 predicted proteins | sample LowerColdCreek_FD_88674 | JGI IMG/M metagenome (GOLD analysis project Ga0114942, IMG submission 88674) | Groundwater microbial communities from Cold Creek, Nevada to study Microbial Dark Matter (Phase II) - Lower Cold Creek | ecosystem: Environmental > Aquatic > Deep subsurface > Groundwater ... | reverse complement strand
GCCGGTTCCCACCTGGCAAAAATGGAAGCGGAAATTGGCGTCAATGCCCTGCTGGATCGCATGGGCAATATCCAGGCTGTTCCAGGCGAAGAGTATTCCGTCGTCGGATTTTCGTTTCGCGGCCCCGATCGCCTGCCGGTGACATTCGACAAGCTCAACTGACAACCCCGGCCTGACCAGGGATTCTTTTAGCCCGCGGAGAGCACATGGATCTTGGACTTAAAGACGCGACGGTCCTCGTTTCAGGCGGGACTGGCGGGATGGGGCGAGCTGCAGCGGACTGCTTCGCGGCCGATGGCGCCCGGGTTGCTGTCATGGCCAGGTCCAGGGAAAACCTTGACGCGACGGTTGCGGCGCTGAAGAAGCTGGGCGCGCCGGATGCGGTAGGCTTGCAGGTGGACCTGTTCGACGCTGCATCGGTTGATGCGGCGCTGGCCGAGCTCGATCAGCGCTGGGGACATCTCAACGCACTGGTCAATGCGGCAGGGCCGTTGGTGGGCGACCTCAAAAGTTTCGAAACGTATACCGACGATGAATGGCAAAGTGTCTACAGTGGCCTGCTGATGGGTGCGGTACGCACCACTCGCGCTGCGCTCCCGTTGCTGCGCAAAGCCAATTGGGCGCGCATTGTCAACGTCTCGGCGATGTCCACCAAACGGCAGTCACCGTCGCTGGTCGCCTATACCTCGGCCAAAGCCGCGCTGACCAGTGTATCGAAGAATCTCTCGCAGTCACTGGCTCCCGAGGGGATTCTCGTCAATACCGTCAGTCCCGGCACCTTCGTTTCCGAATCGTTCAAGGCCGTCCTGGCACCGATTCCTGATCTCGATGAGAATGACCTCCACGCCGTGATGCGTTACATCAACAAGAATTTCGGCCATCACGTGTTCCTGGACCGCGCCGCCGACCCCTCGGAAATTGGCCCGGTGATCGCCTTCGCCGCTTCCGCCCGCAACACGTACATGACCGGCGCCAACATCAACGTCGACGGCGGCTCGGACTTCAACTGACCGAAGTTCAACCGACCGAAGAAATTGCTTGTGTTCTCAGTCGTCTGGAATAGAATTCGCAACTGATCGATTGCCCTAGAGACTTTATGTTTTCTGATACCCAGCCCCGCACCTGAGATCGAACCAATCTCCAGGGGCAGCTTTTGACTGAACTTGCGAGGAGAAACGATGGTGTTGAACGCTGCGGCTATCTACCCTTCCCCGGGGCGAGCCCCCTCATCTTGTTAAGCTGCCGCACTCTGTAAGCCAGCTCCGCTTGTATGCCCGTAAAGAAAATGCAAAGGAAATGAAACAATCATGTCCAATAATCCGTCGATGATTACAGCCCCTGCAGCCGTTGCCGCCAGTTGGAGCAGCGAGCGTAGCGCCGAACTCTACGGAATCAACACCTGGGGTGCGGGCTACTTTAACCTCTCCGAGCAGGGAGAAGCGCAGGTCAATGTCGAATTTGGCGATCACCAGGTCGTTGTGTCCATCATGGATATCGTGCTGGGCATGCGCGCGCGCGGCTTGCACATGCCGGCAGTACTGCGCATCAGGAACCTGCTGGACCATCGCATCAAGGTCCTGAACGAGTCATTCGCAACCGCCATACAACAAGGCGGTTACCAGAGCTGCTACCGTGGCGTGTTCCCCATCAAGGTCAACCAGCAGTGCCACGTTATCGAGGAAATCGCCGACTACGGACGCCGTTACCACCACGGTTTCGAAGCGGGCAGCAAGGCGGAGCTGATCATCGCCCTGTCACAACTGCGGGATCACGACAGCCTGATCGTTTGCAATGGCTATAAAGATGCCGAGTTCATCGACCTGGGACTGTACGCGAGGCAGATGGGTATAGCCTGTTTCTTCGTCCTGGAATCGGTGACCGAGTTACCGCTGGTGATCGAACGCAGCCGCGCCCTGAATGTGGAACCGCTCATCGGTGTGCGCATCAAGAACAGTGTCGTGGTCGATGGCCACTGGAGCCAGGACAGCGGGGATCGCTCCATATTCGGGCTGTCCACGGACTCCCTCATCTCGATTGTGGATGACCTGCGCAAGGCCGACATGCTGCATTGCCTGCAGTTGCTGCACTGCCACCTCGGCTCGCAGATTCCCAATATCCGCAATGTGCGCAGCGGTGTACTGGATGCCTGCCGTTTTTACGCCGGCCTGGTGCAGGAAGGCGCGCCCATGGGCTATCTCGACCTCGGCGGCGGCCTGGCGGTCGACTACGAGGGAGCGCGCACCAACAGCACCCACAGCATGAACTCCCAGTTGCAGGAGTACTGCTCGAATATCGTCGAGAGTATCTGCGAAACTCTGGACCCGCTGGATATCAAGCACCCGGTCATTGTCACCGAGTCGGGCCGGGCGACGGTGGCTTATTCATCGATGCTGCTATTCAATATTCTCGATGTGCGTGACAGCACGCCGGGGCCGATCCCCGAGCGACTGCCCGAGGACTGCAGCGAAAATCTGGTGAGCCTGCGCTCGGTGCTCGACATCGTCTCCGTGCGCAATTTCCAGGAATGCTACAACGACGCCCTGTTCTATCGCGACGAGCTGCGCGAGGAATTCCATCACGGTAACGCGACGCTCAGGGAGCGCGCCCTCGGAGAAAACATCTACCTGGCTGTGCTGCAAAGTGTTGCGGCGATATTGCCGAAACTGAAACGGATACCGCCGGAACTGGAAAACCTGCCCGAGTTGCTGTCCGACATCTACTATGGCAATTTCAGCCTGTTCCAGTCGCTGCCCGACATGTGGGCGATAGATCAGGTATTCCCGATCATGCCGATTCATCGCCTGACTGAGGAGCCGACCCGCTCGGCGGTGCTGGCCGACCTTACCTGTGATTGCGACGGCAAGATCGACAGTTTTTCCACTCCGGAAGGTATCAGTCGCACGCTCACCCTGCATGCACTAAAACCCGATGAGGACTATTATCTTGGCGTCTTTCTGGTCGGTGCCTACCAGGAAACCCTCGGCGACCTGCACAACCTGTTCGGCGATACCAATGTGGTGAATGTCGCGGTGAACCAGGACGGCAGTTTCGAGTTCGTCCGCGAATTCCACGGCGACAGTATTTTCGATGTACTCAGTTACGTGGAGTACGACCCCAAGCAGATGCAGGAGCAGTTTCGCCTGATCGCCGAAGAAGCCGTGCGCAGCGGCAAGATCAGCATTGCGCAACGGCAGTTGATACTGCAGGCGTTCAAGGCAAGCCTGCACGGATACACTTATTTTGAGCATGAATAACCAGAGATAGAGAGGAAGCAAGTCCATGTCCAAGGTAATGATTATCGGCGCGGGTGGTGTAGGTGGTGTCGTCGCACACAAATGCGCGCAATTGTCCGATGTGTTTACAGATATCGTGCTCGCCAGCCGGACGGAGTCCAAGTGCAAGGCGATCGCAGCGCAGATCAGCCGGCCCATCCGCACGGCGCAGGTCGATGCCGACAATGTGCCGGAACTGGTTGCACTGCTGCAGCGGGAGCGGCCGAAACTGGTCATCAACGTGGCTCTGCCCTACCAGGACCTCACCATCATGGACGCGTGCCTTGAAGCCGGCGTGCACTACCTCGATACCGCCAACTACGAACCACTCGACACCGCGAAGTTCGAGTATCGCTGGCAGTGGGCGTACGAGCAGCGTTTCCTCGATGCGGGATTGACCGCAATCCTCGGCAGCGGCTTCGATCCGGGCGCGACCAACATCTTCACTGCCTATCTCGCCAAGCACTACTTCGACGAGATTCGTGAGCTGGACATCATCGACGTCAATGGCGGCGACCACGGCTACCCGTTCGCCACCAACTTTAATCCCGAGATCAATATCCGCGAGGTCAGCGCCGAGTGCCGCCACTGGGAGAATGGCGAATTCGTCACCACGCCGCCCATGTCGATGAAGGCGCGTTACACCTGCCCGGAAGAGGTAGGCACCTTCAATCTCTACCGCCTGTATCACGAGGAGCTGGAATCGCTGGTCAAGAACTTCCCCAGCCTGCGACGCGCGCAGTTCTGGATGAGCTTCTCCGAGAACTACCTGACGCATCTGCGCGTCCTGAAGAACGTCGGCATGACCGGCATCGAGCCGGTGCAGTTTCAGGGGCAGTCCATCGTGCCGATCCAGTTCCTGGCGCACCTGCTTCCCGACCCCTCCACCCTCGGGCCGCGCACTAAAGGTAGGACCTGCATCGGCTGCGTCGTGCGCGGCGTTAAGGGCGGCAAAGAGAGGGTGATGTTCATCTACAATATTTGTGACCACCAGGCCTGTTATGCGGAAGTGAAGTCGCAGGCGATCTCCTACACCACCGGCGTGCCGGCGGTGATCGGCGCCAAAATGATCCTGGAGGGCAATTGGCGCCAGCCCGGCGTGTGGAACGTCGAGCAGTGCGACCCGGATCCCTTCATGGCAGACATGAACAACTACGGCCTGCCGTGGAAGGTGGTGGAGCTTGACGCGGACTTCAAGCTGGAAGTCGTCGCCGCCTAGTTCAACGGCAACCAGCGTATGCAATTCACCGATTTCGGAAAGCTGGATCTCTCCCGCCTGCCCACCCCCTGCTTCGTGGTCGATATCGTCGCGATAGAGCGCAACTTGAAAATTCTGAGCGAAGTAGCTCAGGCCAGTGGCGCCAGGGTGCTGGCCGCGCTGAAGGCGTTTTCCATGTGGCATCTCGCACCGCTGGCATCGCACTACCTCTCCGGCACCTGTGCCAGTGGCCTGCACGAGGCGCGCCTGGGCCGTGAGTGCTATGGCGGCGAAGTACATGTGTTCAGCGCCGCGTACACCGACGGCGACCTGCGCGACATACTCGAGATCGCCGATCATGTGGTGTTCAACAGTTGCGCGCAGTGGCGGCGTTTTCGCCCTCTGGCGCTCGAGGCCCGGGCGAGGCGGCCACACCTCAGGTTCGGCCTGCGCATCAACCCGGAACACTCCGAGGGCACGGTCCCGATTTACGACCCCTGCGCCCCAGGCTCGCGCCTGGGCATTCCGCTGTCACAATTGGATGAAAGTGTGCTGGAGCATATCAGTGGCCTGCATTTCCATACGCTATGCGAACAGGATTTCCCGCCGTTGCAACGTACCCTGCAGGCAGTGGAAGAGAAATTCGGGCATCTACTGGGCCGCATGGACTGGGTCAACTTCGGCGGCGGGCATCACATCACGCGGCCGGGCTACCAGGTCGACGAGCTGGCGGCATGCGTCCGCGCGTTTGCCGAGCGCCACACCGTGCAGGTCTACCTGGAACCCGGCGAGGCCGTTGCCATCGGCACCGGGGTGCTGATCACCGAGGTGCTGGATCTCGCCTGGAACGGGATGAACCAGGCGATCCTCGACGCCTCGGCCACCTGCCACATGCCGGACGTGCTGGAAATGCCGTACCGTCCGGACATCCTGGGCGCAGCAGAGCCCGGTGTACTCGGGCATACCTACCGGCTGGGCGGCCTGACCTGCCTGGCTGGCGACGTAATGGGCGACTACAGTTTCGCCGCACCATTGCAGGTTGGGCAGCGACTCGTTTTCGGTGACATGGCGCACTACACGATGGTCAAGACCAGCACGTTCAACGGCACCAGGCTGCCCGCCATCGCCCTGTGGAATTCGATCACCGATGAACTGGAAATCTTGCGCGAGTTCGGTTACGAGGATTTCAAGACTCGCCTGTCCTAGGCCAATGTACTACGCTCAAGCGCGCTGCGGACGAAAAAATCGCTGACAATCAACGCGTTGTTAAGGATAATGCCTGGTTTACGCCCCTCCGGACTCAATATTATGCAACGCCCCATCTGGCTGTTATCCCTGGATTCAGACACGTTTCCCGCCGCGCCTATTACGACCGGTGGTCTGAAAGCGTATTACCAGCAGTTGGGCGTGCATGCTGCGCAGACGGATATCCAGATGGTGCATTTCGTGAACCGCCCCGAGCGCATTGGCCAGTGGCTGGAACAATGGCGCGAGCAGGAACTTCCGCGTGCGCAGGCCGCCGCAAACGCCGGCCTGCAGCCGGTCATGGGCTTCTCTGTCTATACCTGGAACGCCGCAGAGTTCCTCGACCTGATGCGGCTGGTCAAAGGCCTGTGTCCCGAATTACTTATCGTCGCCGGCGGCCCGCACGTGCAAAAGGCCCGTGATTACCTGTTCTCCGAGGCGATTGACGTGATCGTGCTCGGCGAGGGCGAGGCGACGTTCACCGATTTTCTCGATGCCGCCGGCCCCGACGAGTGGCGCGAGGTCGCCGGCCTCGCCTTCGTGGCGCAGGGCGAACTGGTCATCACCGCCGAGCGCCCGCGCTTTCGCAATCTCGATGTACTGCCCTCGGCGTTGGATGTAATCAGCCTGCTGGACGGCGACGGTAAACCCTACGACTGCATCGCCTATGAGACCAGCCGTGGCTGTCCGTATAAGTGCTCTTTCTGCGAATGGGGTACCGGCGCAATCGGCACCAAGATGCTGTCGTTTTCCGTGGAGCGGGTTCGCCGCGACTGGAACCACATCGTGGATGCCGGTATCAAGAATATCTGGCTATGCGATTCCAATTTTGGTGCATTGAAGGAAGATGTCGACAAGGCCAAAGTATTGTGTGAAATAAAACAACGCACCGGCCTGCCCAATACGTTTGCCACGTCCTGGTCGAAGAAGCACGGGCCGCGCTCGCAGGAGATCGTGTTGCTGCTGCACGCCAACAACCTGTTGCCCCATTACCATCTCGCACTACAAACCCTGACGCCGCTGGCGTTGGAGTTGTGCCATCGAACCAACATGGATGCCAACAAATACGAGCCGATTGCGCGCGAGATGGCAAAAGCCCGCGTCCCTATCGCCTGTGAACTTATATGGGGGCTGATCGGCGACAACCTCACCAGCTTCGAGAAAAACCTCGACCGGCTGTTCGCCGTGTTCCCCACCATCAATATTTTCGGCTACACGCTGCTGCCCGGCACGGAATTCTACGACATGCGCGAGGAGTACAAGATAGAAACGCTACCCGTGGCCGGCTACGGCAAGGCCAAGGGCGAGTATGTCGTGGGCTGCATGAGCTTCCCCGTCGAGGAAGGGCTGGAGGGCTACTTCCTGATTACCGCGCACCTGTTGATGAGCCGCGGCTACATGCTGCCGCTGACGCTGCGCTATCTCGCGCTGAGCGAAACCGTGCCGGTAGCTGGCATGATGCGCGCGATCCTGCACGAGTTGTGTCATGAGTTTCGCCGCGAAATTCCTGGCCTCAATGCCGCCGAAAAGATGGGCGTGTATGAATTCCGTGAAGAGCTGTTTGTCACGTCCTACACGTATCCTGAGCGCACCTACGCCTGTGTGAAGCGCGTCGCGCTGCAGTGGATCAGCGACCACATGGACAATGAAGTGGAAGCCGCCGGCCTGAAACACCGCGTAGCGCAGTTGCTGGAGCTGGACCAGGCGTTCGCTCCGCATGTCGGCGCCACGCGCGAGGTTTTCGTGCGCTTCGATTTCGACGCGGACGCGGTGATGGATGCGCTGGAGAGCATGGAGCTGCCGGCCCCCGCGCTGTTCGCCCACTCACCCACCGAGGTCGGCATCCACATTCCCGGCGGCGTCGGCGACATCATCAAGGATCCGGACGGCGGGGTGTGGATCCACGCCGAGCGCGTCAGCAGCAAAGAGGCGCATGCGGCAAAGTTGCAGCCGGTGACGATACAGGCGCTGGCGGTGTCTGCTTAGAAAGCGATCAGGCTCCCGCTAGTTCGAGCAAATTTGCCGCCAGCGCCTCCGCCACCTTGATGCCATCAATCGCCGCAGACAGTATTCCACCGGCATAACCCGCCCCCTCACCCGCCGGATACAGGCCGGCGCTGTTGATACTCTGGAAATTTTCTCCGCGTTTGATGCAGATCGGCGATGAGCTGCGCGTCTCCACGGCGGTCAGCACCGCGTCATGCATTGCGAAGCCCTTGATCTGCTTCTCGAAGGCGGGCAGCGCCTCGCGGATGGCGGCGACGGCGAACGCCGGCAGTGCCGTGGACAAATCGGTGAGCGTGACGCCGGGCTGGTAGGACGGCACCACGCTGCCGAGTGTGGTCGAAGGCCTGGCCGCAAGGAAATCGCCGACGAGTTGCGCCGGTGCGTTGTAATTCTTTCCGCCCATCTCAAATGCCAGAGTTTCCAGCTGGCGCTGTAACTCGATGCCGGCCAACGGGTGCTGCGGGTAATCCTCCTCCGGCGTAATACCCACGACGATGGCCGAATTGGCATTGCGCTCATTGCGCGAGTACTGCGACATGCCGTTGGTGACCACGCGCCCTTGCTCGGACGCCGCTGCCACCACGGTGCCGCCGGGGCACATGCAGAAACTATAAACGCTGCGGCCGTTCGCGCAGTGGTGCACCAGCTTGTAATCCGCGGCGCCTAGCAGCGGGTGGCCGGCGCAGACACCGAAGCGCGCGGTGTCGATCATCCCCTGCGGGTGCTCGATGCGCAAGCCGATGGAGAACGGCTTCGCTTCGATATAGACGCCTTCATCCCACAGCATTTGGAAGGTATCGCGCGCGCTGTGCCCGATGGCGAGAACAATATGCCTGCTCAGCAGCGTCTCGCCTTGATGGGTGGTGAGGCCTTTGACGCGGCCGATACCATCGCGATCGACGTCACGCAGCAGCGAAACCACCCGCTGATTAAAGCGAATCTCGCCACCGAGGCGAACGATCTCGGCGCGCAACTGTTCCACCATCGTCACCAGCTTGAAGGTGCCGATGTGCGGCTTGCTGGAGTACAGGATCTCCGGCGGCGCGCCGGCTTGCACAAATTCCTCCAGCACCTTGCGGCTGAGGTGACGCTTGTCTTTCACCTGGCTGTACAGCTTGCCGTCGGAGAACGTACCGGCGCCGCCCTCACCGAACTGCACGTTCGACTCCGTGTTCAACTCGCGTTTACGCCACAGGCGCCACGTGTCCTGGGTGCGCTGGCGCACCGCTGGGCCGCGCTCCAGCACAATGGGACGCAGGCCCATCTGCGCGAGCAGCAGCGCGGCGAGAATACCGCAGGGCCCGAAGCCGATCACGATGGGCCGCTGCTGCCCCGGCGCGGGAAACGCCGCCGGCGCATGCGCAATAAATTGGTAACGTGTATCGGGGCTGCGACCGACACCCGGCGGCAATGGCACTTGCGCCAGCAACTGCGTTTCCAGCGCCGCGGGCAACTCCACATCCAGTTGGTAGACGAGCTGGATATTCGCCTTGTTGCGCGCGTCGTAGCTGCGCTTGAATACGCTGTAACCGAGCAGTTCGCCTGCGGCGATGCCGAGGCGCGCGATGACTGCCGCTGCGATTGCCTGCGCCGAATGGTCCAGCGGCAACGCGACATCACTGAGCCTCAACATGACGGCAAGCGCCCTTGCAATCTGCTGCCCGGTACAGGCAGGCTTAGTTCTGTGTTAGCCTCCACCATCATCGGCCGATGCGGGCAGGGCGTAGTGTTCCACGCGCCTTGATCGGATGCTGCTGCCGTTCACACATTCAATCGGATAACTCTTCTATGGAACCCTGGATCAGTGATGCGGTTGGCATGCTGGGTACGCTGTTGGTGGTACTGGCCTTCTTTCTGCTGCAACTGGATCGAGCCGATCCGAAAGGGCTCACCTACAACCTGCTCAACCTGCTTGGCGCAATCTTCCTGTTGTTCAGCCTTGTGTTCACTTTCAATCTGGCCAGCTTCGTGATCGAACTATTCTGGATTGCTGCGTCCCTGATCGGCATGTGGCGGTACTGGCGACGCCGCAGTGCTGCCGGTCAATCCACCAGTTGATAACAAGGTTGATAGTTGGCCTCACCCAGTTTCATCCGCTTTTCTTTCACCAAAACCTGTAAGAACCGGTCCATGCTGGAAAGGTAATGCGCGTCACCTGATAATTTGTACGGGCCATGCCGACGGACCTGCTCCATGCCGAACGTCTTGATGTTGCCCGCCACCAGACCGGAAAAGGCACAACGCAAGTTACTGGCGAGCTGATGCTTGGGTAATTCGGCGCTCAATTGTAATGCCGCCATCCGGTCGTGCGTCGGAATGAACGGCAGCTGCAGATCGGCGGCAAGCTGCAGTTCCCAATTAAAATAGTACGCCTGCCGGGCTGCACGACGACGCGCGTGCACCTCGTCGACAGCAGCCCTGACAGCGCGGCCGACCTCTTCCGGTGATCCCACAATCAGACGGTAGTGGCGCTTTACTTCCTCACCCAGACAGTCCACCAGAAACTGTTCCAGCGCCTGAAAGTACGTGCGACACGATGCCTCTCCGGCAAACACCAGCGGAATGGCCTCGCCGTTGTCCGGGTGCATCAGGATACTGAGCAGGTACAGAATTTCCTCCACGGTTCCCACTCCGCCGGGGAATACGATAACCGCGTGCGCCAGCCTGACAAACGCCTCCAGGCGCTTTTCGATATCCGGCATGATCACCAGTTCGTTGACGATGGCGTTGGGCGATTCCGAGGCGATGATGCCCGGCTCGCTGATCCCGATGTAGCGGCCGTCCTTGATCTGCTGTTTGGCGTGTCCCACCGCCGCGCCTTTCATCGGCCCTTTCATCGCGCCGATCCCGCAACCCGTGACGATGTCGAGGCCGCGTAAGCCAAGTTCATAACCGACGTGCTTGGCATAGTCATACTCTTCGCGCGGTATGGAGTGCCCACCCCAGCAGACCACCATCCTGGGCGGCTGGTCGGGTCGCACTACACGCGCATTGCGTAATATGCGAAACACAGTGTTGGTGGCCTGGGCCGACGTCTGCGGCTGCGTCTGGGTCGCGGTAATTTTGAAATCGGTATACACGATGTCACGCAATGCAGCAAACAGGTGGTCCTGAATCCCGCGGATCATCTTGCCATCGACAAAGGACTGCGGCGGCGCATTGAACAACTCAATACTGAGACCGCGAGGCTGGGGAATCAGGCGAATATCGAAGTCCGAAGAATCCTCATCGTCGTTAGCGTGCTTGCCCTTGTCTCTATCCGTGTTCAGGATGGCCAGCGCGCAGTGCCGGAACAGCGCAAACAAATCACCCCCGCGACTTGTGAGCCCTTCTATGTCTGTCTTGGACAGCAGGTTCAGCGAATTGAGCGGATTGACGACAGCGTGAGCAATTTTTTCCATACAAAGATTCAGGCACTCGCAAAAACGATGAACATACCAAACAAACTCCATCAACCAGTGATGGAGTGTCTATTTCGACAGGGGTGAACCAACTGAACCAGTGCGACTGAGAAAGTCCTGCTCGCACAGCTAGCTCTGGCACAATGCCTGCATTTTCTTGTAAGCGATACTGACCGCCTGCTCGGTGGTCGCGTTCAGCAGTTCCCGTTTCACTGCCTGGCACTCCTGCGATTCCTTCACCGCGGCTGCGTTAATGGCCGGGTAGGCCGGGTCGGCGGACGGGGTCGTACACATCACGGGCGACACGCGCCTGAGATTAACATGCTGCCCCTGCTCCACCGCGACACAGTCGCCCAATTGAATGTCCTGATTCTCCGTCACAATATCGATGGTGTTGTTGTTGACCAGTCGCACCGTGTATTTTTCGCCCGAACCCGCGGTATCTTTTGCAATCAAAGCTCCCAGTCCGGCCCCTGCCGCAGCACCCGCCACCTGCGATGCACCTGAATGGGTGGCGGTTGCCAGCAGGCCCAACGCACCGCCGATCAATGCACCCGCGCCATAACTCGGTGCCATCGCTACCTGCTCGATGTTTTCAATCCTGCCGTACTGGATAGAAATAACCTCATTTCGCGTCGAGCCCGTCGCAGGGTCAGTGCTGGCACAACCCACCAGCGTGCTGGCGAAGACGGCAGACAAAACAATTCGAATTTTATTGCTCATACTATTGGCATCTGCTGTGGGTGGATGGGCTGCTATTCAACGACTGCGGGCAGCAGTATCGCAAAACTTGTTTGCCGGGTCACGCACTCTCAGGCCGCGTTCAATACCAGATACTTGTGCGGGTCTCGCGCCACGGTAATCCGGTGCAGCACCCTGTCGTAGCCGTCATAGCCGCCGTAGGCGCGGTGCAAGGTGCTACGGTTATCCCAAATCACGAACATGTCCTTTTGCCACTGATGGGTGTACTGGAATTCCTCGCGGGTCTGCCACTCATACAATTCCGCCAATAGCGGAAACGCCTCGTCGTCGGACATTCCTTCCACCCCCATGATATAGCCGATGCAGCCGAGCAGGGTCTCCCGGCCGCTTTCAGGGTGCGTGAAGATAAAAGGGTGGCCATACACTTCCCTGGCATCCTCCGAGAAGCGGATCGCCATACTGCGGCCCGCGACCCTGTCCTTCTCGCCATACATACCATCGGGCGCATAGGCCGCACCCGCCGAATGCAGCGCCGTACGACCCTCGATCCTGGCGCGCAACGCCGCGGGCATCTCCGCCAGCGCTTTTTGCTGATTGGTATAACCGGTCTCGCCACCCACCGGCGGAATGACCAGGCTGTACAAACAGGTGCCAATTGGCGGCTCTGGCATAAAACTCCAGTCGGAATGCCAATTCTCCGCGAACAGCGGCGCTTTCTCGTCGGCCCTGCGGGTCAGGGCGACGACATGTTCACTGCCAGGCAGCGGCACAAAGTAGGGTTCGCTGCCAAACACACCAAACGACAGCGTGATGCGCTCCAGGTCCTCGTCCGACAGGGACTGTTCGGGAAACGCCAGCACATGATGATCCAGCCAGGCCGCACGCACCGCGCGCAGGGTCGCCGCGTCCAGCGGCATGGACAGGTCCACTCCGGTGACAGTGGCGCCACAGGCCTGGCCCGAAGGAGTGACGTGAATCATGGTTTGCCTCCCGTGTTTGCGTTGTCAATTTGCGCGGCGGGCCGCCATCGTGTGCTCCGCGCCCGCATCGGTGGGCGCGCTACTGAGTTTAGGGCGGCATGATCAGTCCCGCAATTTTTTCCGCCTGCGCTTCCGCCACGGCAGCTACGCGCGCAAAGCGCGGCCATTGGGCCGTGGCCTCCCTGACCCCGGCGATCAGCCGTTTTGCCCGCGCGCCATTCATGCCCTGGCGTTCGGCAACCGCCAGGAGATCTTCTTCGACAATTTCCGATCGCTTGCGGTTGACGCTCATCTGGTGGCGGCTGGTGAATTCGCCCACGGGATTGAAGGCGTACGTCATGTCATAGGCGGGGCTCAGGTGCCAGGCACCGGCTTTGTCCATCAGGAATGCGATCTGCTTGGTGTGGTCGTCGCGATTGTACGCGAGCACATTGAATACCATGCGCAGGAACAGTTGCTCGCGGGCCGCCATGCTGAGGCCGAGTTGTTCACACAGCAAAAATGCCTGCTCGTACGAGGTTGCACCGGGCGTGTTGAAATCGTGGTGGCCCAGCGCGCACAGCGTCTGCATGTGTAACTTACCACCCTCGCTCGTGCGGTCGAAGCGCTGCGTCATAAAGTGCGCGCGGCCGCCTTCTTCCAGCAATCGACACGGCATCATCGCTATGCCTGCCTCCGCCGCCATCAGATGATACGCGTACTCGATGCGGCCATACCCGAGCGGGTCCGCCAGTTCCCTGTCGCGGTTATGGCTCACGCCATCAAACTTGAGCAGCCAGTAGGTATAGCCCGGCCCGGCATCAATCTGCCCGGAGCGCACATCACCGGTCGCTTCATTCCAGGCGATGATCGCCTTGGCCCGCGCGCCGCCGGCGGACGTGCCCACCGCCAGGATCTTGCCCAGCCCCTCGACATTGGCGGGCGCATGTCCGGATTGCAACTGCACATGTTCCGCCTCCTTCAACGCCAGCACACGCGACGACAGCGCAACCAATTCCTCAATGTTGAGTGACATGACCCCCGGTTCTTCCTGTTCGATCACGGGGTAAAATTCCAGTGCGCCCATGCCGCGCCGGCCGACGTACATCAGGCGCTGTACCGGATTGAACGTGTCGGGCGCGCGACCGGACTCCGCCAGCCACTGGTCAATCAGGCTGTTGCCAAAATTATCCGGCAGCGAGTCGGCGAGCATGCCCGGCAAGCCCCGGTACGTCGCCCTGTTCAGGGCGGGGAAGGAAAATGACCCGCGCGACAGCGGCATCATGACGGGAGACAATTCAATGCCGGTATCCAGGAACTGTGGAGCATATTCAAAAGCGGCGTACCCGAGCGCCGGATCCCAGGCCACCAGACCGATACTGGCGCCCCACAATCTGACTTCGGCAAAGGTTATACCTGATCTTCCGGCCATTGCACTCTTGCTACCCTGGCGGCACTGCGGGCGGACTCGTCGGGTTCGGCGGCTGCTGTCCGGGAGCGGCGCACGCGTCGTTTGTGAGTGGTTACTCCCGGCCTCGCGCTGTTGATTCGTGCAGGTAACGCAGCGGGAAGCTGTGGTTTGAGCTGCGACACTTTGAGGCCAGCCTCGGCCAGTTTTTCGTACGGCGAAAAGCCCAGTGTATCCAGTGCGGCCAATACGTTGTCCAGATGCCCCAGGCATTTGATGACCTTGATCAGGCCGTCGGACTTGACTGGTTCGCCCGCCTCCAGCCGCTGCAGGGTGCGATGGGACACGCCGGCTTCATAGGCCAGCTCCGCCTGCTTGAGCTGCCGGGAAAGTCGCAGTTCCGCGATGCGTTGACCGAGCAGTAAAAGGTCGCTATTTGGCATAATTCTATACGTCTATAATTACGTATTAAGTATCTTTGCATATAATATACGCCAGTTCAGACGTTTTACAAGTAAATATAAATTATACGTTCTAAGTGGCGTATAGAGCATTTTAAAATAGTTAATACGTCATAAATGCCATATAATACTAAAACCAGCGCCTTAACGGCGCCGGATCATCCACTAACGGTATTCATTTTGCCACCGCGTAGGCCGGGAGAGACGCTTTCGCGACCACCGTGGTATAAAGTGGCCGCGAATATGCGAACAGCATTTTGACAACAGACTGAAATAAGGGAAGCAGCAAATGATAGCCTGGACAGAACAACAGCAGATGATCAGGGGTATGGTGCGCGATTTCGTCGAGAAGGAAGTCGTGCCGCACATCGACGACCTCGAGTACAACGGCTTACCGCCATACGACATCCTGCGCAAGTTGTACAAGACGTTCGGCATGGACGAGATGGCCGCAGTCAACTTTGACAAGCAGATCGCGAGGGAGGAGGCGATTGCCAGGGGCGAGCAAGTCGAGAAGCCCACCGAGAAACGCACCGAGACGAAGGGCCCGGTGACCGAAGAGGCGCTGGACGCTGTCGCGATGGGCATAGTTCCCATCATTGAAATCAGCCGCTACTGTCAGGGACTCATCACTGCGATGGGCGTATCCGTTGGGTTAACCTCCGGCGCCATCATGGCCAAGGGCAGCCTGGCGCAGAAGAAAAAATACGTGCGCGACCTGCTGACGCTGAAGAAGATCGGCGCCTGGGCCATCACTGAACCCAACTCCGGCTCGGATGCCTTCGGCGCGATGAAATCCACCGCGCGCCGCGACGGCAAGGGCGGCTACATGCTCAACGGCAACAAGACCTTCATCACTAACGGCCCGTTTGCAGATACCATTGTGTTCATCTGCCGGCTCGATGAGCCCGGCGTTGAACCCAGGGACCGCAAGATCGTCTCCTTTATTCTAGATTCCGGCATGCCCGGACTGGAGCAGAGCGCACCCTTCAAGAAAATGGGCATAGGCTCGTCGCCCACCGGCGAACTGTTCCTCGCGGACGTACATGCAGGGCCGGAACGCCTGATGGGGGAGTCCGAGGACGGCTACGGTCGCTCCGGCGCCAAATCCACCTTCAGCGCGGAGCGCTCCGGTGTCGCTGCGATGGCGCTGGGCCTCGTCGAACGTGCGCTGGAACTTTCACTGGAGTACGCCAAAACGCGCATACAGTTCGACCAGCCCATCGGCAACTACCAGCTTATCCAGCTGAAACTGGCCAAGATGGAAGTGGCGCGACTGAATCTGGAAAACCTCGTGTTCCGCTACATAGAAACGCGGGCCGCCGGCAAGGACCTGACAATGGCCGAAGCGTCCGCCATGAAACTCTACGCCGCCCAAGCGGCGATGGAAGTCACGACCGAAGCGGTGCAGGTGTTCGGCGGCGCGGGCTACATGCGCGCCACACGCGTCGAACAGTTGATGCGCGATGCGAAAATCCTGCAGATCTATGCGGGCACGGACGAGATGCAGATAGTGGCGATCGCAAAGGATCTGTTGGGGCGCGCCTAGCGGGGCGCGGCTAGCGGGGCGCACCTGGCGGGGCGCTCCTCGCCACTGCCTCGGCGACAATACCCTGTAGCGCAGCAAAATTGTCGAACACCCAGTCGTGGCGCATCTCGCTGACCGGAGTCTTGCGATAACCCTCGGAGTAGAGCGCGAATGGCACCTTTGCGCGCTCCGCGGTCTGGGCGTCGATCTCGCTGTCACCGACATAGAGAGCCGCGCCACCGCCGAGGGCCTGAATCGTGTGCAACAACATGTCCGGCTCGGGCTTGCGGCGGCTGATCATCCCGCCGGCCGTGACCGCGTCAAAAAAGCCTGTCATGTCCATGTATCGCAGTACGGCAAGAGTTGGCCGCTCTGGCTTGTTGGTACACAGACCCAGCCTGTAGCCAGCCGACTTCAACGCCGCAAGCGCGCCGGGCACCCCAGGGTAGAACACGGCCTTATCGACCGCGAATTCGTATTGCGCGACAAACTCCTGATGAATTACCGCGCAACTTTCCGCTGTCCTGTCAATGTCGCGCGCTGCCATCATCCTGCTGACGAAGACCGCCGAACCCTCGCCGATAAAGGCGCGGGTCTCCTGCAACGTCAGTTTGTCCCTGCCGTGTCGACCAAGGATGGTCGCGGCCACGGACTGAATATCCGGCGCGCTGTCGATCAGTGTGCCATCCAGGTCAAACACTATGTTCATGAAAAATCCCAAAGGGTCGAACGGGGAGCTAGAACAGGATAAGGCAGGCGTACTGGTAATAATAGCGTCGATCAGCAAGCAGTTGCCGCATACACGACGCGGCAACTGCTTGCTCTAGCGGAACCCGAGGGAGAATCAGTTCTTGTGCTTGTGTTTATGCACCCGCTTGGCAACAGAGGTGACCATGAGCGGCGCCGGTGTCTGGCCAATCGCTCGGATCTCATTGCCGTCGGCGACAATGACCATGATTTCCTGAATCACCAGATTGGGGTTGTTAATGGGATCCGGTTGGAAGGAGGTCGTGCCGGTGCAATCGGCATTTACCTGATACGTTCCGGTACCGGCTCGACCCGGTGCGAGTCCGGTAACTGATCCCTTTATGTTGTCCAGTTGCTCGAAAATTCCATTTCCGTCGTAAGTGCGCAATACCACGCCAACAGATTACATTTCGCCCGTCACCGTGCGGGCAACCCAAAAAGACGGTTACTGGCGCAGGTGTTTATCATCCTGATACTGAAAATACTGTTCTGGATGGTTATGTTATGGACGGTCGGATGTGGGCTTCAATTGACGAGGTGTGTGCACTTTTCGATTCCCACGCGGGATTGGTTGTGTGCGACTTCACTGGTTACATCGACGAGAAAGTAGTTCACGAATTCTTTGCCGACCGAGGGCCTTTCAACAGTACGCCTAATGATCCGAATCAGTCGGTGATTGGTTCTTCCGTCCTATGTGACGAACCTTTCGGAAGCCAAAATTGACCGGTAGAGTTCTTCGGCACGCTTCTTGAGGTCGGCAGCGCAGGTGTTAAAGCCCTTCTCCACCAGCGCGCCCATCTGTTCCAGCATCGGGCCGGCGAACTCGCCGCTGAATTCATCGATACTCACGTAGCGGCAGCTCGTGTCGTCGATGGGTATCACGTGTTGCGCGCGGTCCGCGTGAATCGGGTCGCCGGGTTTGTTCTCCATGGACCAGACAATCGTGTGGATAGGCTCGACCCTGGTCACATACTCCACCTGCAACTGCAGGCCGTTGCCCATATCCACCTGCATCTCGACCGGCGAGCCGACGACCGGTTTGCCCTTGATGCTGGGGCAGAACGTGTTCCACAGGCCGTAGTTGGCGAAGTCCACAATGACGTCCCACACTACTTGTGCCGGCGCATTGATAATGATCTCCTCACTGGAGACGCTGTTGGCGGTAATCATCGTTTTTCGCTCCTGTTGTGAAACTTGGGAGATGCTATTTCAACGTCCCAACCTTGTTAGTTGGTAAAGCTGCCGCCGCCGTTTATTCGCCACACTTGTCCGTTCACCCACTCGGCATCATCGGACAACAGGAATGCCACCGCGCCTGCGATATCCTGCGGTGCGCCATGGCGGGTGCCGCGCACATGCTTGAGCATCCAGTCCTTCATGTCCTGCGGCATGTTCGCATCCAGTTGCTCCGTCAGCACAAAGCCGGGCGAGACCACGTTGCAGCGAATGCCCTTCTGCCCCCACCTGGAGGCGATGTGACGGCACAGGGAATTGACCCCGGCCTTGGACGCGGCGTAGGCCGGTCGCTCCGGCTCACCAACAACTGCGGCATCGGATGAGGTCAATACCAGAGCACCACTTCCCTGCGCCAGCATGTGCGGCAGCGCGGCGCGCAGCAGCAGCGCGGTACCAATCATGTTTACGCGCAGGGTACGCTCCCAAAGCGCGCTGTCATTGCTGAGAATATCGCCATCCACCAGCACAGCCTGCAGGTCGGCCACGTTGGCGAACAGGCCGTCCAGTCGTCCAAAGTAAGCCACGGCGGCACCGAGCAGGTCTTTGATGGTGGCCTCCTCGGCCTGGTCGTAGTGCCAGGCGACCACCTCGCTCCCGGCAGCACGCAATTCCTGCGCCAGCGCTTCCGCCTGGGAGATATTGAAGTCGCCAATGCCGACCTTCGCCCCTTCCGCACACAGGCGCCGCACAGTGGCCGCACCGATACCGGTAGCGCCGCCACAGACCAGGATAGTCTTGTCCCGTAAATTTCTCATAGCGCGCCCCCGGCCTGCCGTCTCGCCCACATGGTACACAATACGGAATTTGAGCGGACCAGATGAATGTGCAAGTATCCATACCTGATGACCCGTTTTTCAGCCCAAATCAACGGATAACACTATGCAAGTTGAGCAGCCGTGAGCATTCTCCGCTTCCTGTGGCACAGGGTCACCGCCCTGCTCAGCACCTTGCTGTTGCTGGCCGTGCTCCTCGCGCTGTATATCGGCTTTCGCATGCTGACGGCCGGGCAGGTGGACGACGCGGCGCGGCTGCAGAACAAGCACGACTACCTCGCGCACATCGGCCAGCTCAGGGATGCCGGCCAGCCCGCGCCGAATATTGTCTTCATTCTGTTCGACGACCTGGGCTACGGCGACATCGGGGCCGGCGCTGCGGGGAATACCCTGATCGTGACGCCCCATATCGACCAACTGGCTGAAAACGGCGTCGTTCTCTCCGACTTCTACTCGCCCTCCCCGGTGTGCACACCGGCCCGCACCGGCTATCTGACCGGGCGCCTGGCGCCCCGGGCGGGACTGCCCAACCTGGTCTTCCCCACCCGCAACGTCCGCGATGATGTGGTGCATGCTCTATTGAATCCTCACGGCAACGTGCGCCTGCCGGCCGAGGAGATCACGCTGGCCGACCTGCTCAAGGCGGCCGGTTATGCCACCGGCATGGTGGGCAAATGGCACCTCGGCGACCGCAGCCCGTCGCTGCCCAACGATATGGGATTCGACAGCTATTTCGGTGCGCATTACAGCAACGACATGGAGCCTTTCGCGTTGTTTGCCAACCGCGACATCGCTGTCCCCGTGCCAGTAGACCAGCGCTACCTGACCGAGCGCTATACCCAGGCGGCAACCGACTTCATCGAGCAGCATGCGCAGGAGCCGTTCTTTCTCTACATCGCCCATAACTTTCCTCACGACCCACTGTCAGTGCGCGAGGAGCGCAGCGGCACCTCGAAGGCCGGCCTGTACGGTGACGTGCTGGCAGAACTCGACGACAGTGTCGGCGCCGTGGTCGCGGCACTGCAACGCACCGGCACGCTTGCGAACACGCTAATTGTTATCAGCTCGGACAACGGGCCGTGGTTCCTGGGCGATGCCGGCAACCAGCGCGGCCGCAAGGGCAACACCTTCGAGGGCGGCATGCGGGTGCCGTTCATTGCACATTGGCCCGCCGGCATCAAAGGCGGCAGGACAGAACACGCCATGGCCATGGGCGTAGATCTGCTGCCGACCGTGCTGGAGCTGCTGCAGTTGCCGCCGCCGCCGGACCGACTGCTCGATGGCCGCAGCATCCTGCAGGTCCTGACCCAGGGTGCCCCTTCACCGCACGACTACCTGTACTACTATGACGGCGAGAGCCTGTTCGCCGTGCGCGATGCGCGTTTTAAATACCGCGGACCGGCCGGGGTGCTCTATGGTACCGACCAGATACCGATCGGCATCACGATGCCGATGAAAGAGTGGCTGTTTGACTTAGGCAACGACCCGCGCGAAGCCTACGACACGTCCACCCACAACCCGGAGGAGTTGTTGCGCCTGCGCGACGCCTTCACGGCCCGCAACCGCGCCCTGGCGGAGAATATGCGTGGCTGGAAATAATTCCCGTGGAAAAACAGCTACACTGTCACATGCCACCGAGGGAGGGTTAAATCTCATGCGCTGTCCCGCGATCGGCGCCCTGCTACTGTCCCTGTTGCTGGCGGCCTGCCAAAACACGAGCCAGAACCTGTCCAGTAAGGACGCAGCGACTATTCCTGCCAATCTGGAGCGCGTCGAACACAGCAGTGCCAGGCAGACCTATGTGGACCCGAATGCGGATTTCAGCAAATTCACGGCCATACTTATCACACCGCTGGGCGTAGACAACGTGGAGATCATCCAGCCTTCCGGCACTCCCATCGCCACCGGGAATCCCAAGTGGGTGCTGACCGAGGCGGACAAACAACGACTGCAGCAGGACTTCCACGCCGCGATGGTTAAGCAGTTGTCGACCAAAGGCGGCTACGAGCTGGTCGAGTCCCCTGCCGACAACGTCATGCGGATTTCAGCCAAACTCACCCGCATCGCACCGACCGCGCCGAAGGACGACAACCGCTCACGCCCCGCGGGGCGCATCAGGGTATTTACGGAAGGGCCGGGGGAACTGCGCATTGAAGTAATGTTCAGCGATGCAAATACCGGGGCTTTGCTAGCGCTGGTCAAAGACAAGCGCTCCGGACCCCAAATCTGGGGAATCAACAACAGTGTGACCAATCTGGCGGAAGTGCGGCGTATTTTTACCACATGGGCCATGCAGATACTCGCGCAACTGGATCGGCTACACGGGAAGGAGTAAGCAAACTATGCAATTGTGGCGATTCCTGCAGCCCTCGGCGCTGGGTTTTACGCTGCGTACTACCCTGCAGGCACTGATCGACAAGATCAAGGGCGCCCCATCCCGGCCCGTGCAAGCCGCGCGCTACGTGGCGCAGCATGCGCGCGCCGGTGATCCCGAGGATGTGCTGCGTACGCTGGACCAGTTCGCCCAGCAGGAGCGCTGGCTGATGAGCATCGGTCCGAAAAAGGGTCCCCTGATCCGGGAACTGGCGCAGCGCCTGCCCGCCAACGCCCGCATCCTGGAGCTGGGCGCCTACTGCGGCTACTCGTCCATCATGATTGCCAACGCCTTCGGTACCGCCGCGCGCATCACATCGATCGAGATAGACCAGAACGCGGTGGCAAGTTCGCGGGCCAACGTGGAATTCGCCGGACTGTCGGATCGCATCACCTTCGTGCACGACGCGTCCACCAAGATGATTCCGAAGCTGCAGGGCCGTTTCGACCTGGTCTTCCTCGATCACTGGAAGGATTTGTACAAGAGAGATCTGCAATTGATCGAGCAGTGCGGCCTGATCGGCCCGGGCAGCATTGTGGTGGCGGACAACGTGGGCAAGATCTTTGACCCCGAGGCCTACCTCGATTACGTGAGAAACTGCGGACATTACGACTGCGAACACCGCGAGGCGACGATCGAGTACACCTCGGTGCCGGACGCGTTGGAAATTTCCGTGTACCGGTCGTCCTGAGTTAGCGGGCAGCAAACGCCTTTTTGCTGTTGTTATAAGTGACAATAGCGCTTGCAATAGCGTCCTTGTCGTATTCACGCAAGCCGCTCAGCAACATGTGTTTTTTGCCGCGCCCCACAATTTCGTCGCCATCGGCAAGATGAAAAGCCAGTTCGACACTGCCGCGCTTACCGTTTATTTCAAGCGCATTGTAATCGCCCTGTAGCAAAGGCTGCCTGATATCCAGGCGGTCCAGTTCGATGGACATGCTTTCATAGATCACCATGGGGCGATCAGGATTGATCATGACGTTCTGCTCGGCCAATAACGGTACCAGGATGTGGGGAAACGTCTGCCCGGAAAACTCGATGTAACTCTGGGTCAGGTTCTGCATCAGCGCCGTGTCGTGGGTGGTATCTCCCGCACGCGTCACGCGCAGATACTCCCGTCCCTGTGTATCATTGATATGCAATACTCCAGCAGGTTCCGGCAGCACGAGTTCCACGCCGGCGGACACCATACCGGAAAATACAAACTCCATATGCTGACTGATACCGTACTTGGCGAGAATGATGGCGAATAACAGATCGCCCGGAATGCAGAACCGCGTGGCGTCCGCATCATGCAGGGGATTGAAGTCATTCGCCATCTGCTTGGCAAAGTTGCTGCCCTGCTCTCGGGTGAAACAAATGTGCCCGTTGGGCTCACTGAAATACTGATCTATGACCATGCTTGGACTCGGTTGCCGAAAATAGCGCGGAGCCTGCAGTCTACCAGAAATTTCCGCGGCTACATTTTCACAACGAGTCGGCTACGCAATAATGCACATTGCCTTATGAATCCATAGACAGGAATTTTCTGTGACAGGGAAAACCGCAATAGTTGCGGGGGCCAACGCCGGCATTGTGGCCATACCGCTCAGTCGCAACAGCGTCGGACACGAAACGCAGATGGCTACCAATTACCTCGGCGCCTTCTCCCTCGCTGGCCTTCTGTTGACTTCCTTCAGGGCTGGTCGGCAGTGCCGCATTGCCAATGTAGGGAGTCTTGCCCATCGCATGGGCAAGCAGCATTTGATGATTTCAACTGGGAGAGGACGCCTTACAAGGAAATGAAAAGTTACGGCTAGAGCAAGGTGGAACCCTACATCCCCAGGCCCGTCGACGCGGCACGTCCCGTTGTGCTGGCTGCGTGTTCCGATGGGGTGCAGTGGGGACTACTATGGACCGGGCAGCTTCCTGGAAATCGCCGGCAAACCTTCGAAGGCCCGCTTCAATCCTAATGCCAGAGTGCCGGCCAGAGGCCAGCGCCCGTGGGACATGTCGGAGTCGATGACGGGCGTCCGTTATCTTTCAGAAAGGGCATTGCACCTAGATGCGCCCCGCACGTGCAGAACACTAAATCCCCATATTTTCAAACAGTTACGCCGAGGTCTATCCCCGTTTATGCGAGGAAAAACCTACTTCAAAGATGACAGTTGCTGCGATCCACGGTTCATCCCCGCGCGCGCAGCGAACACCGCCGGAAGGCGGTGAAATCATGCTGCAGGAGCGGTTCATCCCCGCGCGCGGGGAACACATATGTATGTACCTCTGCAGATTTGTATTTATCGGTTCATCTCCGCGCGCGCGGGGAACACCTAAAATCCCTATCCGTATTGACGGGTGACCCCGGTTCATCCCCGCACCTTTTGGCGCAGGCCCTAATCCTATCGGTTCATCCCCGCGCGCGCGGG
>Ga0114942_1000089_pt1 | contig 23861 bp, 18 predicted proteins | sample LowerColdCreek_FD_88674 | JGI IMG/M metagenome (GOLD analysis project Ga0114942, IMG submission 88674) | Groundwater microbial communities from Cold Creek, Nevada to study Microbial Dark Matter (Phase II) - Lower Cold Creek | ecosystem: Environmental > Aquatic > Deep subsurface > Groundwater ... | reverse complement strand
CAACCACAACCAGCCCCGCAGCAGGCGGAAAATAATTTTGTACCCAGACCACAGCACCAACAGCCCAAAAGAGAATCTGTATTTAATGTAGAATTTGATGGTGTTATAAGAGGCGAGGGTGTGTTAGAAATGATGCCCGATGGGTATGGTTTTCTTCGCTCATCCGATTACAATTATTTATCATCGCCAGATGATGTATATGTATCCCCATCGCAAATAAAGCTCTTTGGCTTAAAAACAGGTGATAGTGTTGTGGGCAATGTGCGCCCACCGAAGGAGGGCGAAAAATATTTTGCATTATTAAAGGTAGAAAGCATTAATGGCAAAAGCCCCGATGAAGTAAGAGATAGAGTGCCCTTCGATTATTTAACGCCATTGTTCCCTTTTGAAAAGCTTAATCTTTTCACAACCGCTAGTAATTACAGCACCAGAATAATGGATCTCTTTACCCCAATTGGTAAAGGGCAAAGAGGGCTAATTGTAGCACAGCCAAAAGTGGGTAAAACCATGCTATTGAAAGAAGTAGCAAATGCCATTGCAGCTAACCACCCAGAGTGTTACTTAATGGTGGTGTTAATAGATGAAAGACCAGAAGAAGTTACCGATATGGAGCGAAGTGTAAATGCAGAAGTACTTGCATCAACCTTTGATGAGCCAGCCGATAAGCATGTGAAAGTGAGTGCCATGGCATTACAGAAAGCAAAGCGATTGGTAGAATGTGGGCATGATGTGGTAATACTTTTAGATTCTATTACCCGTTTGGCAAGGGCATACAATACCGTAGCGCCAGCATCGGGCAAGGTACTTTCGGGTGGTGTAGAAGCCAATGCAATGCAAAAACCCAAACAGTTTTTTGGGGCTGCTCGTAAAATAGAATTTGGTGGCTCACTTACCATTCTTGCAACCGCCTTAATAGATACGGGTAGTAAAATGGATGAGGTAATTTTTGAAGAGTTTAAAGGTACTGGTAATATGGAATTACAGTTAGAGCGTAGGTTGGCCAACAAACGCATTTACCCGGCAATAGATTTGGTATCATCTAGCACAAGAAGAGATGATTTGTTGTTAGATAAAGAGGTATTACAAAGAATGAATTTATTGCGCCTTTACTTGAATGATATGAATTCGGAAGAGGCAATGAATGATTTATTGAAGCGTATGAGAGGTACGGTAAGCAATGAAGAATTTTTGGCAAGCATGAATAGGTAAGTAAAGTTTATTTCTTAAAACGCTAGCTTACAAATCACTATTTTTATAAAGCACACTTATTAACTATTTAGTATAATTAATAAGTGTACTTTTTTTATACAAACTACATTCTAAATAACATAGCTAATATTAATCTACTTTCAGTTTTTACCAAATCAGGCCGCCAGTTAGCATCTAATGGAGCAGTGGTATACCCAGTTTGAGAAGTTACCCCTCCACGACCTGCAAAATAAGGAACGCTTGCATTTCTATACACAAATTCAAAACGAAAAGTAATACTTTGATTAGGCATATAATCAAAATTAGTAGAGCAATCCCAACCAGAGAACTTGTCGCCAGCATTGGTGCTAAAAGGAAAAGCACCTTCAGTAAGTGTTGGGTTATTTGGGTTGGGTAATGGGCTTGCTTGCCCTGTGGGGTATAATACTAAGTACCTTCCTGGGTTAGTCATTATTCCGCCACCGATAGTAAAGGCACATTTATTTTTGGCAAACCATATTCTATTATAAATCATTGCACTTACAAAGTATTGGGCGGGCCCCTTACTGCTATCGCCATTTTTAAAACCATTTACCCCGCCACCTTTTTCAAACCCAAAATCGCCTGTAAAAGAAAGTGCCATTTTAGTAATACCATTAGCAGTAGGGTTGTTGTAATAACGTATTAAAACACTATTATCTGAGTGAAACCTTCTTCTGCTAGGAATGCCAGCAGCATCAGTACCATAGTAATTATTGGTTAATAATTTTAGGTTGTTAGTTGGCATCCAAGTAATATTACCGCCAATACCTGGCATGCTATTGAATTTACCATAACTCTGCCAACCATTAATAATCCAAGGCTCAATTTTAAGATTTTTTGTGGGGTGTATTTGAATGCGTAAACCGTTAAAAAACCATGGCGTATTATCGGATGTAAAGGATGCTTGATATTCCCAGTTTTCGGCCTGATAAAAAGAGTTTAACCCCAAATAAGACATGAATAAACCTGCATCAATATTTATTCCATACCATTTATTAATATGGTAGCCAGCATAAGCTTCGCTTAAATAACGGTATACATTAGCTAGTTGATATTGCCCTCTGTATGGGCTAAAATCATTACGAGGTATTACTTGAGAACGGGTTCCAAACTGCGTCATTACTCTTGCCCTAGCTCCTTTATAGGAAAAATCTCCGCCAAAGTGTAGCGCTGAAAGTTGCACTTCGTTATTTCTTGCCAATGCAGTAGAACCAACTACTGTATTATCAATGGGATTATTGAAGGAGTTAGTGTAGTTAACATCTAAAAAAATACTTGGGGTAAAGAATTTTGTGTTCTTCCAAATATTTTCTGTGCGTCTATCGCTTCCATTTTGCCAACTAACATCAATACCTTCAAAGGGCTCACCAATTTGCTTTGTTTTTTTAGTTACTTCTTTCTTAAAATCGTCCATTTCAGAACTATTTCTTTGCAGTAAACTATCTAATAATTCTTTTTTTATTTGGGCTATTACTGCTTTTTTTTCTTGTTCGGTAAATGTTTGGGCATTGGTTAGTATTGCCAGCGAAAAGAATGCTAATAATAAGGTTAGTTTCATAGTTATTCGTTTGTGTTATTACGTATAAGTTCAATATTGTTAATTGGTTGGTACAGCAGCGGGGCATCTTCTACAATTACATCACTCTTGTCTAATCCAAAAGCTTTTTCATTACTTAGGCCTAATTGTTTTAGCTTAAAATAAGCGTTAAGTAATAGGCCATCTCTTAATGAAAATTCATTTTCAACCGAAAGGAATTTTTCAATTATTACAAATTTGAAATCGGGTTCTGCGTTGTACTTTGTAGAGCCATCGGGCCTTATATGTAAGTTTAGTTCTTTCTTTTCTACTAATTCAATTACTATTTTTTTAAAGTATAGCTCTGTTTTTGGTTGAATACGGAAGCCTACATTAATATTTATTTTTATTACTTTATCGTCTACCAGTTCTGTTACGTCGTAAGATAATGTGTAGGGTTCGTTGGTTCTGTTAAGGTGCACAAACCAGTATACATCCGCTCTTTTAGGCTTTTTTGAGAAAATAGATTTTATAATTTTTTCTTCAATTTCATGCCTTGTATTAGCTTTTGTTAAATAAATAAGGTGTGTGGAAAATTTTGGAATAGCATCATCCTCGCTAAGCATTTTAAGTTGATTGCTATACTTTCCTAACTGCTCGAACTTGGTGTATTTGTTGTTTATTTTTCTGGCATAATACCAGATATACATAATCATAAATATGAATAATTCAAAGAATAGAAACATCCACCGTTCCTTAATTTTGGCTACGTTAGCAATGAAAAATGAGGTTTCTATTGTAAAAAATACTAGTGCAAAAAAGAACACATATAGTTTGTTCCATTTTAAGCGGTATAACAAAAAATAGCACATTAACAATGTTGTCATTAGCATAGTTACGGTTATAGAAAAGCCGTAGGCGGCTTCCATATGGCTACTTTCTTTAAAGTATAATATCATTAGTACGCAACCAAACCATAGAATGGTATTAACGCTAGGTATATATATTTGTCCTTTGGTTTCGGTGGGCTGCCTCACTGATACTCTTGGCCAAAAGTTAAGATTTATTGCCTCGTTAATTAAGGTAAAACTGCCACTTATTAAAGCTTGCGAAGCTATAATAGTTGCCATAGTTGCAATTACAATGCTTGGTATAAGAAACCAATGTGGTACTATTTCAAAGAATGGATTTCTACCATTCAAAAACATTTCGCCTTGATGTAAAAGCCATGCAGACTGACCAAGATAATTTATTACCAAAGCAGTTTTTACAAATGCCCATGATATGCGAATATTTTTTACACCACAATGTCCTAAATCTGAATATAAAGCCTCAGCCCCTGTGGTTGCTAAAAAAACAGCGCCTAATAACCAAAAACCTTTTGGATAGTTTACTAACAAATCATAAGCATATACAGGATTTAAAGCCTTTAAAATTTCTGGGTGGTTAGTAATACTTAGTATTCCAAGAATAAGTAGCATTGAGAACCAAATAGTCATAATTGGTCCGAAGGCCTTACCTATTTTATCTGTTCCAAACCGTTGAAAGAAAAATAGTATAGTTAATATAGCAATTACTATTCCTATTGTTATTGTATTGCCAGCAACAATTATATTTTCTAAACCTTTTACCAATGATAAGCCTTCTATAGCCGAGGCAACTGATATTGGGGGTGTAATTATCCCATCGGCTAATAGGGTGGTGGCACCAAGAATTGTTGGTATTACTAACTTTTTTCCGTAGCGCTTTACGAGTGAATACAATGAAAAAATACCGCCTTCGCCATGGTTATCCGCATTTAGGGTAAGCCATATATACTTAATGGTTGTTTGGAATAGGAGGGTCCAAAACACACAAGAAATTCCGCCGTAAACAATTTGTTCTGTTATTTCCCTTGTTCCTATAATTGCTTTAAGAACATACAAAGGGCTAGTGCCAATATCGCCATAAATAATACCAAGTGCCACCAGCAAAGAAGCAATAGTAACTTTGCTATTTATGCCATTTTTACTACTATCCATACTACTTTTTTTAATGCCGTAAAATTGGCATTAAGGTTATTGGTAGAAAGTAAAGGCTATACCACTTTTTATAAAGAAATTATAAAGAACCTATACGAACCTATATCCCACACCACTTTCTGTAATAATATGTTGTGGATGGTTAGGGTTTAGCTCAATTTTTTTTCTTAATGCGGCTACAAATACACGTAAGTATTGTGTTTCAGTTTGGGAGCCTACTCCCCAAATTTCTTTTAATATATATTGGTGGGTTAATACTCTTCCTTCGTTTTTTGCAAATAATGCCAATAGGTTAAATTCTGTAGCGGTTAGTTTTACAACTTCATCTTCTTTGGTAATTACCCTTGCAACAACATCAACAGTAATATTGCCACAAGTTATTTTAGCATCCGAATTAGCCGATTGGTTTCTACGAATTGCAGAACGAATACGAGCTAATAACTCTGCATTTCTAAATGGTTTGGTTAAATAGTCAGTGGCGCCGTTATCTAATGCGGTAACAATATCATTTTCATTGTTTTGAACAGATAGCATAATAACAGCCTTATTGTACCAAGTTCTTAACTCTTTTAATACTTCGTGTCCATTCTCATCTGGTAAGCCAATATCTAATAAAATTAATTCTGGAGGATGATTTGCTGCTAGTATTATTCCTGCTTTTCCGGTAGGGGCTTCCCATACTTTATAATCATTGCTTTCTAATGTAATAGCTAACAATTTTCTTATTTGGGGTTCATCATCAATTACAAGTATTTCGGCTTTATTCATTTTTCAAATTATTTATGTATGATGCCGAAGCAGGTATTTTTAGGGTAAATGTTACACCGCTTTTATTAATGTTATTTTCGGCTTTTATGCTACCGTTATGTGCCTCTACAAACCCTTTTATAATTGATAGGCCTAAGCCGCATCCACCGGCTTTACTTTGCGGTAACCTATAAAATTTATCAAAAAGATAAGGAATTTCATGTTCAGGAATACCTGGTCCGTTATCACTAACAGTTATTACGCAATTATCATTATGCTGTAAAGAGCTTATAGTAATAGTAGCATTATCGGGTGTATACATTATTGCGTTATGTAATAAATTGTGCAGCACTTGCTCCATTAATACGCTGTCAAGTTTAAATAATGGTAAGTACTCATCTGCTTTAAAAACGATGTTTTGTTTATAATCAATACCAAGGCTTTGTACTACGTTATATATTAGCTCATTGGTATCGCACCAATCAATTTTAAGTTGCAACATTCCCGTTTCTAACCTACTCATATTTAATAAATTTTCCACTTGTCTATTTAACCGAATACTTGCAATATCTATTTGATGTAACAATTCATATTCATTTTTTAAGGAAATATTTTGCTTGTTTTCTTTCAGGTTATCTACAGCAACAATTATGGTAGCAATGGGTGTTCTAAGTTCGTGTGATAAAGAATTTAATAAAGTATTATATAGCTGTATAGTTTTTTCTTTTTCTTCTTTATCCCTAGTTCTTATCTCTGCTTTTCTAATTTTAATAGTTAACACTGCATTAATTAATGCAATAAAAAAATAAAGGAAAAACATTAAAGTATCCTCGGAGTTATTAATATGAAACGTAAATATGGGGGGAATAAAAAAGAAGTTCCAAATAAGGGCGCTTAACACCGCCGCCGCTACTACTGGCAGAATATCAAATAGCATTGCCAAAATAGAAACATTTACTAACAATAATAAAGCAACAGTTCTGTAGCCAATAAATGACGAGCCAATGTAACAGCTAAGGGAAGTTATTATTACCAAACTAATACAAAAAATAGATTGATAAAAAATGGGGTATTTTTTTAAAGCCACTTAAAATAATTTATTAACAAGTTTTATGATTCAAAAGTAGCCGTTTCTGATTTTTATAGCAAAAAGCCGATTTCGTAAAGTGAAAGCCCTATTTCGTAAAATTAGCCTTAGTTATCGTTAACCAATTTTTACATTTACAAACAAATAAAAAAGTAGCTTTCTTTATATTTTTCATTGGGGGTGTAAGCTGTTTCGGGTGGCCGAACAGCTTTCTTTTTTTATAGTAACCATCCAAGCAGTAAGCAAATTATTGGCAAAAAGGGAGCCCTTACTTTAGTAAATTGAAGAACACAATATGTGGCAATTATTACACCAATATTTACAACGTTGTTCGTAATGGTATGTATGGGCAACTGAATAATATCTTTAGTTAAGTATAAAATAGCGCCGAAAATAATACCAACTACTGCCGCATTAATACCTTCTAATGATCTATACACTACTGCGTATTTTTGTAAGTTGTGCCAAACGGGGAAAAAGAAAAGCACCAGCAAAATACTCGGTAAAAAAATAGAAATAGCACCTATTACACAACCTAAAATATGCATTCCGGCGCCCCTGTCTTTTAATAAGGTACCGCCTGTAAAAGCACTAATACTAAATACTGGTCCTGGAATAGAGCGCACCATACCGTAGCCAACTAAAAAATCTGTTCTATTTATTTTTAAAGCGTTAGGGTTTTTCTCTTTCAGTGCACTATCGCTTGGCCTTGCTACATATTGTTCATACATCATAGGCATAAGTACATCTCCACCACCGAAAACCAAACTCCCAAATCGGTAAAAATTTTCAAATAGGTTAAATGCCCCCCTAGTTCTCCAATCGGCTTTTCTTGCTACCTCCGATAAGGTTCCTGCTAATGCAAATAGGGCAAAGAATACTACAATATTGCCCCATTTTATAGGTTTTTTTACAACTGCTTTTTGCGGAAATCTTTTACTACTAATATTGGTAACCACGCCGCTAATTAATATTACCGTAGGTATAACCCAGGGCGATTTAAAGAAAATAAAAGTGCCAATAATGGTAATAACCATTACTACCTTAGTAATAGTATTGTTTATTGCAATTGCAAACATTTTTACAGCCGAATAGCATATAAAACCAATAGCCATTGGTTGTATATACTTAAAAATAGATGGGTTAACACTGCTATCATTTAAGTAATCTAACAAAAATGAAAAGCCACCCATAATGGTGCATGCAGGCGTTATCCATATTAATAAGGTTAGCAAAGCCAAGGGAACGCCACCTCTTTTATAACCAATTAATGAAAGCGTTTGCGTAGAAGAAGCCCCTGGCAATATTTGACAGAATGAATTATACTGTAATAATTCTGCCGCGGTAATATCCTTTCTATCGGTAACAAATGTTTTATGCATCATGCCGTAATGCCCCTGAGGACCACCAAAAGCAGTAATGCTATGTATAAACACAGCCCTTAAAAAAGGTATATGGCGTAAAATTTTCAAAATACAAAACTCATATGGGGTTTAAGTGGTAACCATTTCATAACTAAAATGATAACAATACTAAAATATGTTAATTATTTGCCTTTACATAAAATCATTTTTTCAAGTAAAATATATTTTTACTATTACTATTTTTTACAATAGTTAAGTAATGTGCAATATGTTAATTGTGTTAACAAAAACATTTAATGGTTGCCTTTTAAGTATAATCATTAATATTGTATCCATGGTTTTAATAAAATAAGTAAAGAATTGTACAATACCTCATTTTCAAATTTTTATACTATTACGGCTACTTTTTCAGTAGCCTATTTACCAACTTTTGTAACCAAAAGGGTACAGTTGGTTCGACGACCCCTGATCTGATAGTTGTTTTTTAGTTATCAGATCTTCAATACCCCTAGCACAGTTATATCGTTGCAGAAGCAGCATATATTAATCACAAAAATTACTAGAACTTAAAAACTACTTGCTAATTGTGGAGCATCAAAATATAATTATAGTACGTGTAGCCGACCATATTGATACACATTATGCCAAACGAATAACAGATGAAATGGAGGCTTCCGCCAAGGCTAGAGGCACAGGAATTGCAAAAAGAAGTCCTGAATATGTAGCACAAAAAATGTTGGAAGGCAAAGCCGTAATAGCCGTTACCAATACAGGGCAGTGGGTAGGTTTTTGTTATATTGAAGAATGGAGCCATGGAAAATTTGTGGCAAATAGTGGACTAATTGTAGCTCCTGAGTTTAGAAAAAGCGGTGTGGCCAAAGAGATTAAAAAAGCGGTTTTTAACCTTAGCAGGGAAAAATATCCAACAAGCAAAATATTTGGCTTAACCACCGGTTTGGCAGTAATGAAAATTAATAGCGACTTGGGTTATGAACCAGTAACCTACAGCGAGTTAACAGATGATGAAAGCTTTTGGGCTGGCTGCAAAAGTTGTGTGAATTACGATATTTTAATGGCAAAAGAAAGGAAAAATTGTATGTGTACTGCCATGCTTTTTGACCCAGAAGACCATTATGAAACAAAAGAAACAACAGAATATTTTAAGAAAAAAAGTAAAGTGTACGAAAGGCTAATGCGGTGGAAACAAAGCAAACTTTTAAGACCATTTATCAAACAATAAAAAAAATAAATATGCAAAGCATTGTTTTGGGTTTTAGTGGTGGCCTAGATACTACCTTTTGTGTAAAATATTTAACAGATGATTGCGGCTATCAGGTACATAGTATAATTGTAAATACTGGGGGCTTTTCTGAGGAAGAATTACAACAAATTGAAGCCCATGCATATAAGCTGGGCGTAAAAACACATACTACCGTTAATGCAATTGAAAGCTATTATAATACCATTATTAAGTATTTAATTTTTGGTAACGTATTAAAAAATAATACTTATCCACTAAGTGTTAGTGCCGAACGCTTGGTGCAGGCTTTGCACATAGCGGAGCATGTTAAAAAAATGGGGGCAGAAGCGGTAGCCCACGGTAGCACAGGTGCCGGAAACGATCAAGTACGCTTTGATATGGTGTTTCATAACATGATACCAGCCGTAAAAATTATAACCCCTATTAGAGATTTAAAACTAAGTAGAGAAGAAGAAATAGCTTATTTAAAAGAAAAGGGTGTTGATATGAACGCTGAAAAAGCAGCATATAGCATTAATAAAGGCTTGTGGGGCACCAGCATTGGCGGAAAAGAAACCCTTAAAAGTAACGGCATTATTCCGGAGCATGCATGGCCCACACAAGTTACCAAAACACTTGCGGAACAAATGGAAATAACATTTGAAAAAGGAGAAATTACCGCCGTAAATGGGGATGCATTTTCACACCCATCATCAGCAATTCAAGCTATACAAACAATTACTAGCCCGTTTGGAATTGGACGAGATATACACGTTGGCGATACTATTATTGGTATTAAAGGTAGAGTTGGTTTTGAAGCAGCAGCGCCAATGGTAATACTTAAAGCACACCATGCATTAGAAAAGCATGTACTTACAAAATGGCAACTTAATTGGAAAGATCAGTTGGCATTATTTTATGGAAATTGGTTACATGAAGGGCAAATTTTAGACCCCGTAATGAGAGATATTGAAGCCCTATTTACAAGTACGCAGCAGCATGTAACGGGTAAAGTATTCATAGAATTATTACCCTATCGTTTTCAAATATTAGGTATTGAAAGTAATTATGATTTGATGAGCGATAAATTCGGAAAATATGGTGAGATGAACAGTGGTTTTACTGGTGAGGATGTACGAGGCTTTAGTAAAATATTTGGAAACCAAACCAGTATTTGGCGTAAGGTATTAGAAAGTAATAATTAGTTTTTTAAAGTAAGTAATTAAATGATACAAGTAGGCATTATTGGGGCAGCAGGATATACTGGCGGAGAGTTAATAAGAGTTTTATTGCAACATCCCAATGCAGAAATAGTATTTGCCCAAAGCAGTAGTAATGCTGGAAAACCAATTAGCAGCGTACATTTTGATTTGTTGGGAGATACAGAAAAGCAATTTTGTTCCACCTTTTCTTTACAAAATATCGATGTTATTTTTCTTTGTGGTGGGCATGGCGAGGGAAAAAAATTTCTTGCAAATAATGAAATTCCAGCCTCGGTAAAAGTGATTGATTTGGGTAATGATTTTCGCTTAATGGCAGATGCTATAATGGGTGAAAGAAAATTTGTATACGGCCTACCAGAAATTAATAAAGAACAGATTTCTTTAGCAAATAGTATTGCCAATCCTGGTTGTTTTGCAACAGCCATACAGCTAAGTTTATTGCCATTAGCCGCTAATAATTTACTAGCTAGTGAAGTATATGTTACGGGTATTACTGGCAGCACCGGAGCCGGACAAAGCCTTAGTGCTACAAGCCATTTTAGTTGGCGAGCTAATAATATTCAAGCATATAAAACCCTAACTCATCAGCATTTAGGCGAAATAGAACAAACGCTTGCACAAGTAAGCAATGCCAATATTCAGAAAGATAATTTTGTGCATTTTTTGCCTTGGCGTGGCGATTTTACCCGAGGTATTTTTATAAGTGCCACTATTACTTGTGCAGAAAATATTGACACGTTAAATAATCTATACCAATCTTTCTACCACTCACATCCATTCACACATTTAAGTACATCGGCCATATCATTAAAGCAAGTAATTAGTACTAACAAAGCCATTATTCAGTTAGAGAAAATTGGTGCTAAACTAATAGTTCACACTGTTATTGATAATTTATTAAAAGGTGCAAGTGGGCAAGCAGTACAAAATATGAACCTAATGTTTGGCATACCAGAAACCACCGGATTAATGTTAAAGAGTGTGGGATTTTAGGAGTTGTAAGTTTTAAGTGGTAAGCATTACGTTGTAAGAGAAGAGTAACACAAATGAAATTATTAGTACAATGCAAAATTATCAAGAATTAATTGTCTGGCAAAAGGCTCACGCCCTTGTTTTGAGGTTATACGATATGGCTTCTAGGATGCCTAAAGAGGAAGTTTTTGGATTAACCAATCAAATAAAGCGGAGCGTTGTTTCAATTCCAGCCAATATTGCAGAAGGATGCGGAAAGTATAGTAACAAAGGCTTTGCTAACTTCTTACAGGTATCACTTGGCTCTACAAATGAAACTGAATACTATCTTCTTTTGATTAAAGATTTAAAATATATAAAGCAGGAAGAGTACATCAATTTGTGGGAAAACATAAATCAAATCAAGGCAATGCTTATATCTCTTATTGAAAAGGTAAGATCAAAATAATTGCTTTATACATAACTTATTTTTTGAAAAAAAACTATTGAATTGTACATAACCCTATCATCTAAAAACCCAGCATTTTTTTCACTTTTCACTTATTACTTACAACTTATCACTTAAAACTTATCACTCAACCACCATGTCACTTTTTCAAGTTTATCCACTTAATAATATAACCATTACCCGTGCCGAAGGCAGTTATGTATATGATGAAAATAATGAGGAATACATTGATATGTATGGCGGCCATGCAGTAATTAGTATTGGTCATACACATCCCCATTGGGTAAAGCGTATTGAAGATCAGTTGCACCAAATAGCTTTTTATTCTAATTCAATACATATACCCATTCAGCAACAATTGGCTAATAAGCTAAATGCTATAAGTGGCAAAGAGGGGTACCAATTATTTTTATGTAATAGCGGCGCAGAAGCCAATGAAAATGCATTGAAATTAGCAAGTTTTTATACTGGTAGAAAGGTTATAGTTTCCTTTACCAAAGCTTTCCACGGTCGTACTTCTTTAGCGGTAGCTGCCACTGCCAATCCTGCTATTATTGCACCAGTTAATGAAACAGAAAATGTACATTTCTTACCCTTTAATGATGTGGCTGCACTGCAAACATATTTTGAAACTAATGGAAATGATGTAGCAGCAGTTATTGTTGAAGGAATACAAGGTGTTGGCGGAATAAATATTGCTTCAAATCAATTTTTACAAGCTATACGCAGTTGCTGTAATAAATATGGTGCTTTGTACATTGCAGATAGCGTACAATGCGGTTATGCACGTACTGGTAAGTTTTTTGCACATGATTATGCAGGTGTTAACGCCGATATATATAGTATGGCAAAGGGTATGGGTAACGGCTTCCCAATTGGTGGCATTTTAATTGCCCCACATATTCCTGCTAAGCATGGAATGCTAGGTACTACTTTTGGTGGCAATCATTTGGCATGTGCCGCTGCCTTGGCGGTTTTGGAAGTTATTGAAAATGATTCTTTATTACAAGCAGCAACTGAAAAAGGTGCTTACCTAATGCAGGCTTTACAGCAAATTGCTGAATTGCAAAATATTGGAGGCTATGGATTAATGATTGGTTTTGATTTGCCATACGAACTAAAAGAAGTACGAAAAATACTATTACATAATTTTAAAGTATTTACTGGCGAAGCAAAACCAAATGTTGTGAGATTGTTGCCAGCATTAACCATCTCTTACCAAACGATTGATGCTAGCATTATTGCACTAAGGGCGGCAATAGATGTAGCCAAAATTAACCTTATCAATACTAATTAAATTAACCATTTGCTATGCAACATTTTACTTCTGTTTTTGATGTGCAAAGTGCACATGAAAGTCTGCAGGAATCAATTATTAACTTATCCAATAAGGCATTGGCTTATAAGCAAAATCCGTTGGTAGATAAGCATTTGGGGGCAGGTAAGAAAATTGGCTTATTGTTTCTTAACCCCAGCCTTCGTACTAGGCTTAGTACACAAGTAGCAGCTAGTAATTTGGGTATGGAATGTATTGTATTTAATGTAGATAAAGAAGGTTGGGCATTAGAGTTTGAAGAGGGCGCTATTATGAGCGGAAATACAGTAGAACATATTAAAGATGCAGCACCCATATTGGGCAACTATTTTGATATTCTTGCTATACGCACTTTCCCTTCCTTGGTTAATAGAGAAGACGATTATAGTGAAATGTACATCAATCAGTTTATAAAATATGCTGGCGTTCCAGTGGTTAGTTTAGAAAGTGCAACACTTCATCCTCTGCAATCATTAACGGATATAATAACCATGCAAGAAATAATATTGCAGCAGCATGAAGCATCATTTACTTACAAGCCAAAAGTAGTACTTACTTGGGCGCCGCATATAAAGCCATTGCCGCAATGTGTTGCCAACAGCTTTTCCGAATGGGTAACCGCTACAGATTTGTTCGATTTTGTAATTTCGCATCCTGAAGATTATGAGTTAAACAAAGCATTTACCAACGGTGCTACCATTACGCATAATCAACAAGCAGCCCTTGCGGATGCAGACTTTGTGTATGTTAAAAATTGGAGTACCTATAACGATTATGGTAAAATATACGAGAACAACCCTAGCTGGATGCTAACACCGGAAAAATTGGCCGTAACCAATGATGCAAAAGTAATGCACTGCTTACCCGTTAGAAGAAATATAGAACTTAGTGATGAAGTACTAGATAGCAAAAGTAGCATTGTAACCATGCAAGCAAGCAATAGGGTTTGGGCGGCACAAGCAGTGCTAGCAGCAATTTTAAATAATACGCATAACGCCTCAAAAGAATGGCTGAAAAAAGTATAATTATGCAGGAGATAGATTTTTTAGTTAAAGAAAAGGAACCGAGTAAGCCAACCGTATTCATTATTAAAGTTGGTGGAAATATTATTGATAATCCTACTGCATTGGCAACATTTCTTGCAAATTTTTCTTCAATAAATGGGTATAAAATATTAGTGCATGGCGGCGGTAAAATAGCAACTAAAATTGGGGACGATTTAGGTATTAAAAGTAGCTATATTGATGGGAGAAGAATTACAGATACTGCTACACTAGATCTTGTAACAATGGTATACGGCGGGCTAGTAAATAAGCAAATAGTAGCTAAGCTGCAAGCCCTTCATTGCAATGCTATTGGGCTTACTGGGGCAGATGCCAATTGTATTCCTGCTACAAAAAGAGGAGTAACAAGTATAGATTATGGTTGGGTGGGTGATGTACAAGCAAATGACATTAGTACTTCTTTTTTTGAAAGCCTCTTTCAGCAAAAGTTAACGCCAGTTATTGCTCCTTTAACACATAATAATAAGGGCAGTTTATTAAATACAAATGCTGATACCATTGCGGCAAATATTGCCATAGCTCTCTCCACTTCATTTACTACAAGGCTCATTTATTGTTTTGAAAAAAAAGGAATACTAGATGATGTAAATGATGATGCTTCTGTAATTACAAATATTAATACAATCACTTATCAGCAGCTGTTACTAGAAAATAAACTTTTTGCTGGCATACTGCCTAAATTACAAAATGCATTTAATGCCATACACCAAGGTGTAGCAGCCGTATTAATAGGTGAGGGTGATGATATTATAGCTAACACAACTACCCAGCATAAGGGAACTTTAATAACAAAATAATGATAGCAAAAGAAGCCTTATTCTTTACCGCAAAAGCGTTGTTAAAAAAATTAATATCTATACCATCTTTCAGTAAAGAGGAATCGGGTACAGCGGAGTGTATTGCTACTTTTTTTACCGAAAATGGCGTAAAGCCAAATAGAATACAAAATAATATTTGGGTACAAAACAAGCATTTTAATAATATTAAACCAACACTTTTACTTAACTCTCATCATGATACGGTGAAGCCCAATAGTGGCTATACCAATCCTCCTTTTTCGCCTTTGGAAATAGATGAAAAATTATATGGATTAGGAAGTAATGATGCAGGTGGATGTTTGGTTAGTTTGGCAGTAACTTTTTTATATTTCTATGAAGCGGATAATTTACCCATTAATTTAGTTTTTGCGGCTACTGCCGAAGAAGAAATTTCTGGGAAAAATGGTATCGAGCTATTATTGCCCTACTTGCCAAAAATTGATATGGGTGTTGTAGGCGAGCCAACATTATTACAAATGGCAATTGCTGAAAAAGGGTTGTTGGTGGTAGATGCAACTGTGCAGGGCGTGGCTGGGCATGCTGCAAGGGACGAAGGAGAAAATGCAATATACAAGGCATTGAAAGATGTGCAATGGTTGCAAGGCAATCCATTTACTAAAGTAAGTACATTATTAGGCAGCACTAAAGCTACCGTAACCATTATTAATGCAGGCACACAGCACAATGTGGTACCTGCTACTTGTAATTATACAATTGACATTAGGGTAAATGAGTTGTATAGTTTTCAAGAAATAATTAGTTTGTTAGAAACCAATTTAGTAGCTAGTGTTGCGCCAAGAAGTTTAAGATTAAAGTCTTCTATTATTCCATTGCAACATCCATTAGTTTTAGCAGGGCAAAAATTAGGCTTATCCTATTACGGAAGCCCAACATTAAGTGATAAAGCATTAATGCCATTCCCTACCTTAAAAATTGGTCCTGGCGATAGTGCTAGAAGCCATACAGCTGATGAATTTATTTATTTACATGAAATTAATGAGGGTATTAATACCTATATATTTTTAGTAGATGCACTAATACAAAATTTTATAGAAAATGGCTTAGTAACTCTTTCGCTTATAACAAAATAACTACTATGAAACTTTGGCAAAAAACAAATACTTCCACCATTGAAGTAGAAAAATTTACCGTAGGGAAAGACAAAGACTTTGACATATTATTGGCACCTTTTGATGTGCTAGGAAATATGGCGCATGCAACCATGCTTGCAAAAATTGGTTTGCTAACGCAAGAAGAAAAAGACAAGCTTTTAAAAGAGTTAAAAACTATTTATTCCAATATAGAAAATGGTAGTTTCCTGCTAGATGATGCAGTAGAAGATGTGCATTCGCAAATTGAACTTTTACTAACGCAAAAGTTGGGGGATACTGGTAAAAAAATACATGCTGCTAGAAGCAGAAACGACCAAGTATTGGTAGATATTAAATTGTATTTAAGAACTGAGATTCACGTATTGGTTATTGAAGTGCTCAATTTTTTCAATTTGTTACAACAAAAAAGTGAAGCTTATAAGGAGCATCTTTTGCCCGGTTACACACACTTACAATTGGCTATGCCAAGCTCATTTGGTTTGTGGTTTGGGGCATACGCCGAAGCGTTGGTAGATGATATGATAAGCCTAAAAGCTGCTTACGATATGGTAAATAAAAATCCTTTAGGTAGCGCTGCTGGCTATGGAGCTTCTTTCCCTATTGATAGACAAATAACAACAGATTTATTAGGCTTTGAAACCATGCATTTTAATGTTGTAAATGCACAAATGAGCAGAGGAAAAACTGAAAGAATTACAGCACAAGCACTTGCAAATATTGCTGATACTTTGGCAAAAATGAGTATGGATATGTGTTTGTATTTAAATCAAAATTTCGACTTTGTTTCCTTCCCCGCCGAACTCACAACAGGTAGTAGCATAATGCCACATAAGAAAAACCCTGATGTGTTTGAGTTAATAAGAAGCTACTGTAACCGAATAAAAGCGTTACCTAATGAAATAACTATAATTACTACTAATTTGCCTAGTGGTTATCACCGAGATTTGCAGTTGTTGAAAGAACATTTATTTCCTGCATTCTCTACACTAAAAAATTGTATTAGTATGGCAACACTTATGTTAACTAACATACAAGTGAAGCAAAATATAATGGAAGCGGACATGTATAAATATGCTTTTAGTGTAGAAGCAGTTAATGCCGCTGTGCTTGGTGGAATGCCATTTAGAGATGCCTACAAACAAGTTGGGCAACAGATTGAAATGGGCACTTTTACACACAATACACAATTGCAACATACACATATTGGTAGCATTGGTAACTTAGCTAATAATGCTATTAAGATGGAGATGGATAAGCTATTAATAAGTTTTAATTTCAATAAATACGAAGTTGCTTTTCAGAAATTATTGGCATAAAAAAAGGGAGTATCATTACTCCCTTTTTAATTTATAAAAATTTATCTCCCCAATTCTTCTTTACCTCGGCCACATACTGTTTTATCTCTTGTTCTTTATCTTTTTTGCAAATTAGTAAGGCATCTTTTGTATCTACAACTATCATGTCTTCAAGGCCTTGTAATACAACTATTTTATCGTCGTTAGCACTAACCATACAAGTGGTAGCATCTACCACCAATACCTGCTTACCAGCAACTGCATTGCCAAGATAATCTTTATCTAAGTTTTCGTAAGCGCTGTTCCAAGTGCCTAAATCGCTCCAGCCAAAATCGGCGGGTATAACATATACATTATTTGCTTTTTCCATTATTGCAAAGTCAATGGATATATTGGTACACAATGGGTATATTCTGCTTATTGCATCAGCCTCATCACCGGTATTGAAATTATCTTTTTCGGCGGCAAATAGCTCGTACATTTCTGGTTGATATTTTTCAAAGGCTTGCACTACTTGTTTTGCTTGCCAAATAAATATGCCAGCATTCCACAAAAAGTCTCCGCTGGCTAAAAAGGTTTTTGCAAGTGCTAGGTCTGGTTTTTCGGTGAATGTTTTTACTTTATAAATATTATCAGCTACCGCCAATGGCTCATGCTGTATGTAGCCGTAACCTGTATTGGGATGCGAAGGTTTTATGCCAAGTGTTACAAACGATTTTAGGTGTGCTGCAAAATCTAATGCGTGTAAAGTTATTTGTTTAAAATTTTCACTATCTAATATTAAGTGGTCGCTTGGTGCAACCACTAATACCGCATCCGGATCTTTTTGTAAAAGTTTAAATGAAATATATGCTACACAAGGGGCGGTATTTTTTCTACTTGGTTCGGCTAAAATATTGTCGGTAGGTATATTGGGTAGCTGCTCTGCAACTATATCACTATAATCTGCTGAGGTAACCACGTAAATATTTTCTATGGGTATAAAAGCCGCATACCTTTCAAATGTCCATTGAATAAGGGTTTTGCCAGTATTTAAAATGTCTAAAAATTGTTTTGGATAACTAGTTCTGCTCTTCGGCCAAAACCTACTACCAATGCCGCCAGCCATAATAGCTACATAGTGGTGTGGATTCATATTATAAAGTAATTTTTTATGTGTAATAATTTAAATGATGCCTTCTTTTACCAAGTCGTGCAAATGTAATACTCCAACATATTCATCGTTGTCATTTACTACAATTAGTTGGCTTATATCATGTTCTCGTAACATATCAAGTGCATTTACGGCTAATGCATGTTGGTGAATCTTCTTCGGATTTTGATTCATTATTTGTGCGGCTGTAATGTTAGTTAGGTTATCAATATTTACCAGCATACGCCTTAAATCGCCATCAGTAATAATTCCAATTACTTCGTTATTGCTATTGATTACACCAGTAATTCCTAACAAACTTTTAGATATTACTAATATTATCTCTTTTAAAGAAGCATCAATATTTACGCTAGGTTTCGAATTGTTTTTACTTAAATCCTGCACTTGCAAGTACAGCCTTTTTCCTAAGTTCCCCCCAGGATGATATTTTGCAAAATCGGCTCCTGTAAAGCCTTTTAACTGCATAAGGCATACTGCCAACGCATCCCCCATCACCATTTGAGCGGTGGTACTACTTGTTGGCGCTAAATTATTGGGGCAGGCTTCTTTACTTACCGTGGTATTTAAGCAATAATGCGCCTCATTAGCTAAGTAACTATTAGTGTTGCCAACAATAGCAATAATATTATTTCCAAAGTTTTTAATAAGTGGCACTAGTACTTTTATCTCAGGGCTTTCTCCACTTTTGCTTAGTATAATTACTACATCATCAGCCTGTATCATTCCCAAGTCGCCATGTATAGCATCTGCCGCATGCATAAATAATGCTGGGGTACCTGTAGAGTTTAGGGTAGCAACAATTTTTTGACCCACAATAGCACTTTTACCAATGCCTGTAACTACTACTCTTCCCTTAGTTGCATTAATTATTTGTACTGCTTGTACAAACGTATCATTAATGTACTGTTGTAAGTTGTATATACTTTCCGCTTCTAAACTAATGGTTTCTAATGCTGTATGCTTAATGGCATCATTCATGCTGTATACGTTTACGGCCTAGCACCCAATACTTTTTGCAGTTACTTGAAGTATAGAATACTATTTGGCAAATGTAGTTGATGTAAAAAACTTTAACATGAAATATACTTAATTACAAACCTTAAAATTTACTTTCGTATGCTAATTTTTAGTTTAATGTTTTCTGTAAAGATGCATTTGCTATTTTTTTCATAAGATAAAATAGTGTAACTTTTGAATCTTAAATTTTTTTTGACCCTACAGGGCTTGGAAAAGCATATTAATTTCAGTTATGGCAACAGCAACAACCAAAAAAACCACTACCACAAATACAGCTACTAAGAAAAAACTTACCGCAAGAAAAACGCCTAAATCAGTTCCTAAAAATAGCAATACTACTACAGTACATGCATATGATATTTATGAAGGATTAGAGAAATATTTTGGCTTTAAAAAATTTAAAGGAACTCAAGAGCAATCAATTAACAGCCTGCTTAATGGTAATGATACATTTGTAATTATGCCCACCGGTGGTGGAAAAAGCTTATGCTACCAATTACCTGCAATGATTATGGAAGGTTGTGCAATTGTAGTTAGTCCCTTAATTGCATTAATGAAAAATCAGGTAGACTTGGTTAGGGGTTACAGTGAAAATGATAACGTAGCCCATTTTCTTAATTCATCTTTAAATAAAGCCCAAACCACTCAAGTAAAAGACGATTTAATTGCTGGCAAAACAAAGCTTCTATATGTAGCGCCCGAAACGCTTACTAAAGAAGAAAACTTGGTATTTTTCTCCGATTTAAAAATCTCCTTTTTTGCAGTTGATGAGGCACACTGTATTTCAGAATGGGGCCACGATTTTAGGCCAGAATACCGTAGGCTTAGGGAAATGATGGATGAAATTAGCCCTACCATTCCGGTTATTGCATTAACGGCAACTGCCACTCCAAAAGTGCAAAGTGATATTGTAAAAAACTTAGGACTGAGAGAACCAAATATTTTTATTTCATCCTTCAATAGGGATAATTTATTTTACGAAATACAGCCCAAACTTGGTAAAGATCAAACTATAAAACACATAGTAAAATTTATTTCGCATAACAAAGGAAAGAGCGGAATTATTTACACCCTAAATAGAAAAACAACTGAGGAGTTGGCACAAATACTAGTAGCCAATAATATAAAAGCAGTAGCCTACCATGCTGGCTTAGATGGTAAATTAAGAAGTGAAAGGCAAGATAAATTTTTGAATGAAGATGTACAAGTTATTGTGGCTACAGTAGCTTTCGGAATGGGTATAGATAAGCCCGATATTAGGTTTGTAATTCACTATAATATTCCAAAAAGTATTGAGAATTATTACCAAGAAACTGGCCGTGCAGGTAGAGATGGGCTTGAAGGAAAATGTGTACTATATTATGCTCACAAAGACTTATCAAAACTAGAACATTTAATGAGGGATAAGCCGCTGAGCGAAAGAGAAGTAGGTGCCCAGCTTATAAATGAAATGCTAGCTTATGCTGAAACCAGCGTTTGTAGACGCACCGTGCTACTACATTATTTTGGCGAAGTATGGAATACAGAAAATTGTGGTAAATGTGATAATTGCAATAGCCCCAAAGAAAAAATAGAATCAACCAAGGAAGCAGCACAAATGTTGCAGGTAATTGAAGAACTAGACGAAAGATTCCCTGCGGAGTATGTGGTAAATATTATTACCGGAAAGCTAACACCACAAATAAAAATGTTCCGTCATGAAGGCATAAAAACCTTTGGTATTGGCAAAAAACAAGATGAACTGTATTGGAATAGTTTAATAAGACAATTATTACTCAACAACCTTATAAGAAAGGATATTGAAGAGTACGGGCTACTAAAACTTACCGATGCAGGTAAGCAGTTTTTAAAGAAGCCAACCTCCTTCAAAATAGTACTTAACCATATTTTTGAAGAAGTTGCGGAGGATGCAGAAGAGGTAGAAGAAGCTACTTCATTAGATGATACTTTATTTGAAATGCTTAAGGCAGTAAGGCTAAAAGAAGCTAAGAAAAATAAGTTGCCACCATTCGTTATTTTCTTAGAGAATTCGTTAAGAGATATGGCTACACTATACCCTACTACAGCGGCAGAAATGGAAAAATGTGCAGGTGTTAGTAAGGGTAAAGCGTTAAGATATGGTAAGCCGTTTTTAGAGGTTATTAGTCAATATGTTGATGATAATGATATTGAAAAGCCAGAGAATTTTGTAATGAAAAGTGTGGCAAATAAAAGCAGTAACAAAATATTTATTATTCAAAATATTGATAGAAGGGTATCGCTAGATACTATTGCTGAAAGCAAAGATTTAAAAATAGAAACCTTATTAGAAGAAATAGAAAGTATAGTAGCAAGCGGTACCAAGCTTAACCTTAAATATGCTATTGATGATATGCTTAGTGAAGAGGAGCAAGAAGAAATAATGGACTATTTTAAAAACTGCGAAACATCATCTTTAGAAGTAGCCCAAAAGGAATTAGCCGACTGGGATTTTGAATGGGAGCAACTTAAAATAATGCGTATAAAGTTCCTGTGTGAATATGGTATTTAAAAGTATCAATACCAACTAATTAGTTAAGAAGCCCAATTATCCGATTGGGTTTTTTTTATGTCTTTATGCATAAGAAACCTATAAAAACTTAAAACTATATTTGAATTGAAAACGTACCTAAATAGAAAACAACAATCCAGAACCCAGAAAACAATCCGTAACCCAAAAATGAAAATCCAATATCGCAGTTGAAACCAATATCCAATAATCCTGTTTTAGATTTCCAGATGTCCTAACGAGAAACCAGAGCGCCGCTGCCAACTTCGCTCTCAAAATATAAAGTACAGAGTTTTTTGAAAATGGTTTTTATATGCTAAGCACAGGTAGCTTATGTATACACTCACCGTTTTCCTAATACTTCGAAACACGAAACTTTCGACGGACTTTCCAGAAGCACCCCCTACACAGGGGGTGTTTTTGCTTTAAGTAGAGGGCTATTACTTTTTTTAGTTAATGGTAATAGCGCTTTTTCCAATTATCCTATTAACAATACCGTAACCAACTTAAATCCATTCACTATGTACATTCAAATTATGCAAACAACTATTGTAAATGACACCAGTCACCTACAAATTATTGCTAACAAAAGCGAAAAGTTTATTTTAAAAATTTTAGATGTACAAGGGCGTATTGCCAAAACATTTGTGCACCAAATTAATAGCGGCTACCAGCAAATTTCTTGCGAATTCAATGATTTATCACAAGGGGCTTACGTAATGAATGCTTTCTGCGGAGCTAGCTTTGTAAAAGCCATCCGATTTAACAAGCACTAATTTATTTGTTTACAATCCCCATAGCCTTGCAATTACATATTAGTTGCAGGGCTTTTTTTATGCCCTTACCTGCTTACCTTTATTTATTAGCAATATTTTTATTAAATATTTTTTGTTCTAAATAATTGTATATGTCAATTCCGGTTGTAGATCTACATCAGTTTACCCAAGGTAATAATGAAGAAAAACTAGCTTTTGTTAATAGCCTTGGAAAGGCATTTGAAGAAGTAGGCTTTGTGGCTGTAAAAAACCATGGTGTGCCTGATGAGCTTATAAAACAACAATATGCACTAGTGCAAAATTTTTTCTCCTTACCCCTTGCACAGAAAAAAAATTATGAAGTACCTGGCCTTGCCGGCCAAAGAGGTTACACTAGCTTTGGTAAAGAGCATGCAAAAGGTAGCGAAGCACCAGATTTAAAAGAGTTTTTCCAGTACGGACAAATAGTGGTAGATGGCGATACTATTAAAGAAGAATACCCAGATAATGTAGTGGTTAATGAAGTAGCCAATTTTAACGCTACTATGGACAATGCCTACCAACATTTTGAAAAAAGTGGAAAAGCCTTGTTGCAAGCTATTGCCTTATACCTTAACCTTGATGAGCACTATTTTGATAGCCACATACATAACGGAAATAGCATATTGCGTTGCATACATTATCCGCCAATAACCACCGAACCTAAAAGTGCTATTAGAGCCGAGCAGCATGAAGATATTAACCTAATTACTTTATTAGTAGGTGCCTCAGCCGATGGGTTGGAAATATTAACCAAACAGGCAGAATGGGTGGCCGTTACCTCACTGCCCGAGCAAATAGTGGTAAATGTGGGCGATATGCTACAAAGGCTTACCAATAACAAACTGCGTAGCACTACGCATAGGGTAGTTAACCCCGCAAGGGAATTATGGCATACTAGCCGTTTTTCAATGCCCT
>Ga0114942_1000088_pt1 | contig 23884 bp, 19 predicted proteins | sample LowerColdCreek_FD_88674 | JGI IMG/M metagenome (GOLD analysis project Ga0114942, IMG submission 88674) | Groundwater microbial communities from Cold Creek, Nevada to study Microbial Dark Matter (Phase II) - Lower Cold Creek | ecosystem: Environmental > Aquatic > Deep subsurface > Groundwater ... | reverse complement strand
GCTGATCTTCGACTTCTGGAGTAACATGATCGAGGCGCCGGAGGAGGTGCGCAACGCGATCTCCAGCGTCCGCTACAAGCTGCCGACCGAGATCCGCGAGCCCATCATCAACCGGGCGGACCCCGGCGCCCAGCCCATCCTGCAGCTGTCGATGTCCAGCACGACGCTGACTCACGCGCAGCTCAGCCGCCTGGCTGAAGACCAGTTGGCCGAGCGCTTCCGGGGCATCACCGGCGTGGCGGTGGTCAACGTCAACGGTGCTCTCAAGCGCGAGCTGTCCATCCTGCTGCGTGCCGAGAAGCTGCGCGAGTTCGGCGTCTCCGTCACCGAGGTCACCAATGCCGTACGGGCGCAGAACACGACCGCACCCGTCGGCAAGGTGCGTGGTGAGCTGGAGGACCAGAGCATCCGTTTGCTCGGCCGCCTGGAGAGCCCGGCCGAGTTCGAGCAGATGATCATCAAGCGCAGCGGGGGCACGGTCATCCGCCTGGGGCAGGTCGCCGAGGTCCAGGACGGCTTTGCTGAGATGACCGGCTATTCGCTGCGCAACGGCCGCCCCAATGTCGGCATCTCCATCACCCGCTCCCGCGACAGCTCGACGGTGAGCGTTGCCAATGACGCGCGCAAGCTGGTGAAGGAAATCGCGAAAGACCTGCCGAAGGGCACGACGCTGGAAATCACGCAGGACGGTGGTGAAGACGCCGAGAACAGCCTGAACAACGTGACCCATGCGCTGGTGTTCGGTGCCGGCCTGACCATCTTTGTCGTCTATGCCTTCCTGAACAGCTGGCGCTCCACGCTGATCACCGCGCTGTCGCTGCCCACCTCGGTGCTGGCCGCCTTCATCGCCGTCTGGCTGCTTGGCTTCTCGCTGAACTTCATGAGCCTGCTGGGCCTGTCGCTGGCCATCGGCGTGCTCATCGACGACGCCATCGTCGTGCGGGAGAACATCGTGCGACACATGGAGCGCGGCAGCGACCGTGTGACCGCTGCCCGTGAAGGCACGGCCGAGATCGGCCTGGCCGTCGCCGCCACCACCTTCGCCATCGTCGCCGTGTTCGTGCCGGTGGCCTTCATGGGCAACGGCCCCGGCCAGTGGTTCAAGCCGTTCGCGCTGACCGTCGTCGCGTCGGTCATCGTCTCGCTGTTGATCAGCTTCACGCTGGACCCGATGCTGTCCGCCTACTGGGGCGACCCCCCGGGCTACCACCACGCCGAGAAGAAGGGCATCAGCAAGCTGCTGCAACGCTTCAATGTCTGGTTCGACGGCGTCTCCGACGGCTACGGCCACGTCATCGCCTGGGCGCTGCACCACCGCCGCTGGATGGCCGCATTCGCGGTGCTGAGCTTCGTCGGTGCCATCGGCTTGCAGATCAAGTTCGGCGGCTCCAGCTTCCTGCCGCAGGCCGATGCCGGCTTCCTCGTCGTCGACGTGCGCTCGCCGGCATCCAGCAGCCTGGAGTACTCCAAACTCAAGCTCGACGCCGCCGCAGCCCTCGCTTCGACGATGCCCGAGACCAAGGCGACGACCGCCTATCCGAACGCTGCCGGCGGCCGCATCTATGTGGACATCGGCAAGAGCACGGAGCGCCAGCGTTCCGCCACCGAAGTCGCCGAGATCCTGCGCGAACGTGTCGGCCGCCTGGTGGGTGCCGAGTACGTCGTGCTCGACGACCTGAACAACGGCGCGCAAAAGCCCGTGCAGATCCGCTTCTACGGCGCCGACTCGCGCAAGCTGCAGGAGATCACGCAGCAGTTCGTCACCACGCTGCGCGGCGTCAAGGGTGCGGTGGACGTGGGCTACTCCGAGCAGGACCCGCAGAACGAGTTGCAGATCGAACTGGACCGCGGCCTGGCCAACCAGATGGGCATCTCGGTCAACGACGCGGCGCAAGCGCTGCGCGTGGCCTTTGCGGGTGTCGAGGTGGGCGACTGGATCGACCCGACCGGCGAAGCCCGCGACGTGGCGGTTCGCCTGCATCCGGCCGACCGTGTGGACGCCGCCAACATCGAGCGTCTGCCCATCACGGTCACCGGTACCAACCGCATGGTGCCGCTGGACCAGATCGCCACCGTCACGATGGGCAAGGGCCCGGGCCAGATCACGCACGGCGACGGCAAGCGCACGATCACGGTCAGCGCCAATGCCCAGGGCCGCTCGCCGGGCGAGATCACGGCCGAGGCGCAGAAGCTGGCCAAGGCCATCGACTTTCCGCCCGGCTTCGGTATCGAGCTGGCGGGCTCGGCACGCGACCAGGAGGTCGTCTTCACGGCCATGATCACGGCGCTGCTGTCGGGCATCGCGCTGATGTACTTCGTGCTGGTCATCCAGTTCAACAGCTTCACGGCGCCGCTGGGCGTCATGCTGTCGCTGCCCCTGAGCCTGATCGGCGTCGTGCTGGCACTGATCATGACCGGCGGCACGCTGAACCTGATGAGCCTCATCGGCGTCATCATGCTGATGGGCCTGGTGGCCAAGAACGCCATCCTCTTGCTGGACGCGACACGCCAGGAAGAGAGGGCCGGCATCGACCGCGAAGAGGCGCTGATGCACGCGGGTCGCAAGCGCTTCCGGCCCATCCTGATGACGACGCTGGCGCTGATCGCCGGCATGCTGCCGGTGGCCGTGGGCATTGGCGAGGGCGGCGAGTTCTACCGCCCGATGGCCGTGGCCATCATCGGCGGCACGATCACGTCGACCGTGCTGACGCTGCTGGTCGTGCCGAGCTTCTACGACAGCATCGAGATCGCACGCGACAGCGCGATCGCAAAGTTCCACCGCCGCGAGCCGCGCTTCACCGTCGTGGGCGCCTTCGTCATGACGCTGATCGAGGCGGTGTTGACGTTGCTGCTGGTGCGCTTCGTGTTCCGGATGGTGATGCGCGTCGTGCGCCGGCCCGCCACGCTGCTGCATTGGCTGACGCTGGGCTTCGCTTTCAAAGCACCCGCCCAGGGTTGAGCAGGTCCAGCGGGTCCAGTGCCCGCTTGATTGATCGCATCAGCGCGAGGGCCGTCGGGTCCTTGCGCTGGCTCAGTTCCTCGCGCTTGAGCCGGCCGATGCCGTGCTCGGCCGAGATCGAGCCGCCGCGCTTGTGTACGGCGTCGTAGACCCACTCGTTGATCGCCGTCTCGTGTGCGGCGAGGAACTCGGCCGGGTTCACACCCGCCGGCGCCTGCACGTTGTAGTGCAGGTTGCCGTCACCCAGGTGGCCAAAGTCGATGACCTCGATGCCGCTCAGATAGGCATCCAGCGCCGCATCCATCTCGGCGACGAAACCGGGAATGGCCGACACCGGCAACGAGATGTCGTGCTTGATGTTCAACCCCGCCTGGGCCTGGGCCAGCGGGATGGATTCGCGCAAGTGCCAGAACGCCTTGGCCTGCTGGATGTTCTGGGCGATGGCCGCGTCCTGCACAAAGCCGCGCTCGATGCCGGCCTCCAGCAGGCCTTCGAAGACGGCGCGCGCATGCTCGGCGCTCTCGGCATCGGACAGATCCAGCAGCACGGTCCATTCGGCGGCGCCCAGAGGCTGGGTCAGCTGCGGCAGTTCGCGCGCGACCAGTGCCAGCGACGCTCGGTTCATCACCTCGAAACCGGTCAGCGCATCGCCCGCCCGTTCCCGCGCCAGGCCCAGCAACGCCACGGCATCGTCCAGCGATGAACAGGCGGCGAGGGCGGTCAAACGGTCTTTGGGGCTTGGGTAGAGCTTCATCGTCGCGGCCGTGATGACGCCCAGCGTGCCCTCGCTGCCGATGAACAGGTCGCGCAGGTCGTAGCCGGTGTTGTCCTTGCGCAGGCCCGACAGGCCGTGCCAGGTCTCGCCCGTCGCGGTCACCACTTCCAGCCCCAGGCACAGCTCGCGCGCATTGCCGTAACGCAGCACCTGCGTGCCACCGGCATTGGTCGCCAGGTTGCCACCCAGCGTGCACGAACCCTCGGCCGCCAGGCTCAGCGGGAACAGCATCCCCGCGCCCGCAGCCGCGGCCTGCACCTCGGCGAGCACGCAACCGGCCTGGGCGGTGAGGCTGGCGTTGGCCACATCGATCTCAAGCACGCGCTTCATGCGCGACAGGCTCAGCACGAGCTGCTGTCCGCTGTCGTCCGGCGTCGAGCCGCCCACCAGCCCGGTGTTGCCGCCCTGCGGCACGACAGCCACGCGGTGCTCGTGGCACAGCTTCATCACGGCCGCCACCTCTTCGGTCGACGCCGGTCGTGCGACAGCCAGCGCGCGGCCCACATAGCGCTTGCGCCAATCGTTCTCGTAGGCGGCCAGGTCGCCGCCCACCAGCAGCCCCGCCTCGCCGAGCCGCTCGCGCAGCGCGTCGAGGAAGGCCCTCATGCCGATTCCGCCGCCTTGGCGGCCGCCAGCCGCTGGCGGATCTGCGCCGTGCAGGCCGTGAAGATGACGACGCCCAGGATCACTTCGCCCAGCGCCAGCCACTGGCCCAGGCCGCCTTCGCTGGTGGACCGCACCAGGCCTTCCATCACATAGAGCCAGATGAACAAGGCCAGCCAGCGGTAGGTGTACATGCGATAGCGCCACAGCCCGAGCGGCGCGGCCAGCAGCGGCAAGGCCTTGATGGCCAGCGTGCCGCGGCCCGTGGGCGCCAGCCACAGCTCCCAGGCCAGGCACAGCGCGATCAGCGCGACCGTGGCGCCAAAGGCGACATTGCGCGACAGGCGTTCGCTCGCGCGGGGTTCGGTTCGTTCGAGGGCAGGGGACATAGCTGCGGCATCATAGAAGCCATGTCTCAGACCCCGGTTACCCCCGTTTCGCCAGCCGCGCCCGATGAACTGGACGCGCCACTGGCCCGCAACCCGATCGCCTTCGCCCGCAACTTCATCACCGACCTGCTCGCCTGGCCCTGGCTGGAGACGCTGCACACCTTCCGCCAGCGCTTCCGCGAGGAGAGGCTGGGCCTCACCGCCGGCAGTCTCACCTTCACGACGCTCATCTCGCTCGTGCCGCTGCTGACCGTGATGCTGGCCATCTTCACGGCTTTTCCGATGTTCTCCAGCTTCCAGGCGGCGCTGGAGCAGTACTTCCTGAAGAGCCTGATCCCGCCCAACATCGCCAAGCCGGTGCTGGCGTCGCTGACGCAGTTCGCGGCCAAGGCCAACCGGCTGGGCGTCGTCGGCCTTGTGGTGCTGGGCGTCACCGCGCTGGCGCTGATGCTCACCATCGATCGCACGCTCAACGCCATCTGGCGCGTGCAGCGGCCGCGGCCCATGGCCCAGCGCGTGCTCGTCTACTGGGCCGCCCTGACGCTGGGCCCGCTACTGCTGGGCGGCTCCATCACGTTGACGAGTTATGCGCTCAACGTCGGCCAGGACCTGTTCACGAAGATGCCCGCCAACCTGGCGGCCTTCCTGGGCGGTGCCGACATCGCGCTGCTGGGTCTGGCCATCGCTGGGCTCTTCCACTACGTGCCCAACACGCATGTGCGCTGGCGGCACGCGCTGCTGGGTGGCGTGTTCGTGTCCATCGGCTTCGCGCTCGCCAAGTCGCTGCTCGCCTGGTATGTGAAGAAGGTGCCGACGTATTCGACGCTGTACGGCGCCTTTGCCACCGTGCCGGTGTTCCTGATCTGGGTCTATCTTGGCTGGGTCATCGTGCTGCTGGGCGCCATCCTGGCGGCCAACACGCCCAGCCTCACCGGGCGGCTGCACTTGCGGCCGAATGTGCCGGGCCAGCCGATGGCGCTGGCCTTGGAGGTACTGCGCGAGCTGTGGCGTGTGCGCGATGCCGGGCACAGCGGCCTGTCGCACCTGGGGCTGGCCCGTGCGCTGCGGGTGGACCCGCTGCAACTGGCGCCCATCCTCGACAAGCTGCTCGCCATGGACTGGATAGGCCGGCTGGAGGAAGAGGGCGCCCAGCGCCTGGTGCTGCTGTGCGCGCCGGAGCGCACGCCGGCCGAGCCCCTGATCGCTGCCTTCCTGGCCGAGCGTCGCGGCCTGCTCGGCAACCTGTGGGCGCAAGGGCAATGGTCCCGTCTGACGCTGGACCGGCTGCTCACTGAGGCAGAAAGCCCCCGGCCTTGATGATGCGTGCCCAGGTCGCCGCGTAGGCGCGCTCCCGGGCGGCGAGCTGGGCCGAACTCATCATGGCGACGGACAAGCCCAGCTCGGTCAACCGCGCCTTCACCACCGGCTGCGCGATGATGCCGGCCAGGGCATTGGAGAAGCGCTCCACCACCGCCGGCGCCGTGCCGGCCGGCGCGAACAGGCCGTAGTAGGGCAGGTCCTCGAAGCCGGCGATGCCCAACTCGGCAAACGTCGGCACGTCGGGCAGCACGCCCTGGCGCTGCTGGCCCATGACGGCGACGATGCGCAGCTTCTTCTGCTGGTGCTGGGTGATGAGGTCAGGCACCGAGCCCACGCCCGCGCTGATCTGATTGCCCAGCATCTCGGCCACCATCGGCGCGCTGCCGCGGTAGGGCACGCTGAGCAGGTTCAGGCCGTTCTTCTCGCCCAGCAACTTGACGAGGAACTCCGGCACCGAGGCCGGCGCCGGCACGCCCACATTGCCCTGGCCACCCTGCTTCTTCACCCAGGCCAGGTACTCCGGCAGGCTTGCCGCCGGCGTGCCGCCCGACAGCGCCAGCGCATTGGCAAAGGTCGCGAAGCCGGCCACGGGCACGAAGTCTTTAGCCGGGTCAAAGCCTGGATTCTTCAGCACCAGCGGCAGGATGGAGATGCTGTGGTCGTGGCTGACGAAGAAGGTCGTGCCGTCGGCCGGGGCAGCTTTCAGCGCCTGAGCGGCGATCTGGCCGCCGGCGCCGGGCTTGTTCTCGACGATGACCGTCGTGCCGAGGGACGCCTGCAGTGCCTCGGCCAGCAACCGCGCAATCGCATCGGTGCCGCCGCCGGCGGGAAAGCCGACGAGCAGCTTGACAGGCTTGTCCTGGGCTCGGCTCGCCAAGGGCAGTGCGGCCAGGGCGGCCAGGGCGGAACGACGTTGCAGCATCGGCGGGCTCCTCCAAACGACCCGCTGGAGTCTACGGGTGCAGCACCACCAACATCGCCGTCGCCGCGGACTTGCCCACGTTGCGGATGGCATGCGGCCCGTCCACCGCATACCGCGCCGTCTCACCGGCCTTGAGCCTGCTCGTCACGCCCTGGGCCGTCACCTCCAGGCTGCCGCTCAGCACGCTCAGGTGCTCCCGTGAACCCGGCTCGTGCGCCTGCGAATCCAGCACACCGCCGGGCTGCATGCCCAGCTCGTACCACTCGAACTGACCCGCCAGTTCGATGGGCCCGAGGATGCGCAGCTTGCACAGGCCGTCCGGGCTGGTGAGTCCTGGTGTGGCGTGGGCCGGCACCGTCTCGATGGCGGGCGTGGCGGCCCGCTCGCCGCCCAGCAGCTCACCCATCTCCACGCCCAGCGCGTTCGCCAGCCGCCACACCACGGCCACCGTGGGGTTGGCCTGGTTGCGCTCGATCTGCGACAACATCGACTTGCTCACACCGGCCCGCTTGGAGAGATCGTCCAGCGACAGCCCCCGGCTGGAGCGCAGCGCCTGCAGGGCGGCGCCGACGCGCGGCGGTTCGAGATCGGTGGCAGGCTTGTTCATGCTTGACGGCAATAGACGGTTTTCGGATACTGCACAGAAGTTCGATATATCGAACGTGTTCGATAATGAATTGTGCACCAGGAGCTGCGCCATGAGCCAAGCCTTCTACCAACACCTGCAGTCCGAACTGGACGGCATCCGCGCCGCCGGCCTCTACAAGGCCGAGCGCATCATCACCACGCCGCAGGGCGCCGTCGTGCAGACAACCGATGGCCGCGAGGTCATCAACCTGTGCGCCAACAACTACCTCGGGCTGTCTTCGCACCCGCAGGTCATCGAGGCTGCGCATGAGGCGCTGCGCACGCATGGCTTCGGCCTGTCGTCGGTGCGCTTCATCTGCGGCACGCAGGACGTGCACAAGGCGCTGGAAGCCCGCATCGCCCGCTTCGTCGGCTGCGAGGACGCCATCCTCTACGCTGCGGCGTTCGACGCCAACGGCGGCCTGTTCGAGCCCCTGCTGGGCGAGCAGGACGCCATCATCAGCGACGCGCTCAACCACGCCTCCATCATCGACGGCATCCGCCTGTGCAAGGCACAGCGCTGGCGCTACGAGCACAACAACCTCGACGACCTGGAGCGCTGCCTGAAGGAAGCGAAAGAGAAGGGCGCCCGCTTCACGCTGGTCTTCACCGATGGCGTGTTCTCGATGGACGGCACCATCGCCCAGCTCGACAAGATCCGCGCGCTGTGCGACCGCTACGACGCGCTGCTGGGCATCGACGAATGCCATGCGTCCGGCTTCATGGGCAAGACCGGCCGCGGCACCCACGAGCATCGCGGGGTGTTCGGCAAGATCGACATCATCACCGGCACCTTCGGCAAGGCGCTGGGCGGTGCGAGCGGCGGCTTCACGGCCGCGCGCAAGGAAGTCGTCGAACTGCTGCGCCAGCGCTCGCGGCCCTATCTGTTCAGCAACACGCTGGCGCCCAGCATCGCCGGGGCGTCGCTGGCCGTGCTGGACCTGCTCGAAGCCTCCACCGCCCTGCGCGACAAGCTCGAAGCCAACACTGCGTACTTCCGCGAGGCCATCCAGGCGGCTGGCTTCGAGATCAAGCCCGGCACCCACCCCATCGTGCCCATCATGGTGTACGACGCGGTGATGGCGCAGAAGCTCAGCGCCCGCATCCTGGAGTTGGGCATCTACGCCGTCGGTTTCTTCTTCCCCGTGGTCCCCAAGGGCCAGGCGCGCATCCGCGTGCAGATCTCGGCGGTGCATGAACGCGGGCACCTGGAGAAGGCCGTCGCCGCCTTCACGCAGGCGGGTCGTGAGCTGGGGCTCGTCAAATGACGCGCATCCTGATCATTGGCGCCAACGGCCAGATCGGCACCGAACTGGCCGTTGAACTCGCCCGGTTGCACGGCAATGACGCCGTCATCACCAGCGACCTCAGTCCCAAGGGACGCGTGCCCACTCTGCACCACGAGACGCTGGACGTGACCGACGCTGGCGCGCTGACGACCATCGTCAAGCGCCACAAGATCACCCAGATCTACCACCTCGCCGCTGCCCTGTCGGCCAACGGCGAGAAGCATCCGATGTGGGCCTGGGACCTGAACATGAAGGGGCTGCTGAACGTGCTGGAGCTGGCCCGGCACGAGAAGCTGGACCGCATCTTCTGGCCCAGCTCCATCGCCGCCTTCGGGCCCAGCACGCCGGCGGTCGACACGCCGCAAACCACCGTGATGGACCCGACGACGGTCTACGGCATCTCCAAGCTGGCCGGCGAGCGCTGGTGCGCCTGGTACCACGCCAAGCACGGCGTGGACGTGCGCAGCCTGCGCTATCCCGGCCTCATCAGCTGGAAGACGCCACCGGGCGGCGGCACGACGGACTATGCCGTCGAGATCTTCCATGCCGCGCTCAAGGACGGCCGGTACACCTGCTTCCTCGAAGCCGGTCAGGCCTTGCCGATGATGTACATGCCCGATGCGCTGCGCGCCACCATCGAGCTCATGCACGCGCCGGCGTCAGCCGTCAAGCAACGCGGCAGCTACAACCTGGCCGGCGTCAGCTTCACGCCCGAGCAGATCGCCACCAGCATCCGCCGCAAGCTGCCGCAGTTCACGATGGACTGCGTGCCCGACTTCCGTCAGGCCATCGCGTCCAGCTGGCCACAGCGCATCGACGATGCTGCCGCACAGGCCGACTGGGGCTGGGCGTTGCGCTTTGACCTGGATGCCATGGTCGACGACATGCTGATGAATCTGGCACGGGATTGAGTGCCGTCTGACACCGCCGGACGCCGCACACGGTTAGCCTGAGGCGCATGCGCATCGTCCTGCCCGCCCTGCTGACCGCCGCCCTGTCGATGGCGCAGGCGGCGCCAGTGCCCGAGGACGACACGACAGAGAAAACTCGGTACCTGCTCGGCGCGTCCCTGTCCTTCAGCCCGGAGTACGACGGCGCCAGCCGGCAGCGCGTTCGCATCAAGCCCGTGTGGGCCGCCAGGCTGGGGCGTTTTCGCATCACGACGTCGGGCGGCAGCGCCTTGCTGGGCTTCGGGCGTGAGAGCGCCGGCGCCGGGGCCAGCACGCAACTGCTGGAGGGTGACAAATGGCGCCTGGGCCTGTCGCTGCGCATCGACAGTGGCCGTGACAGCGGCGATGCCCGCAGCACGCGAGGCCTGCCCGACGTGAGGCGCACGCTGCGTGCCCGGCTTTACGCCAACTACAGCCTCGCGCCGGACTGGAACGTCGGCGCGTCGCTGTCACAGGACGTGCTGGGCCGCCAGGGCGGGCTGACCGCCGGACTGGACCTGGGCTGGCGCTTCTACCGCAGCGTCGAGACCGAGTGGACCGCCGGCCTGGGCGTCTCGGCCGCCGATGCCCGCAACCTGCGCAGCTACTACGGCGTGCCAGCGGCGGCGGCCGACACCGGCCTGCCCGCCTACGACCCGGGCGCCGGGCTGCGCGGCGCGCACTTCGGCGTCAACTTCAAGCATGCGCTGAGCAAGCACTGGTTCGTCTTCGGCGCTGCCGGCACGAGCCGTCTGCTGGGCCCGGCTGCAGACAGCCCGCTGGTGCAGCGACCGGGCGGCTCGTCCGCCGCCGTCGGCGTGGCCTGGCGCAACTGACGCTGGGCATCGTTCCTCTCTGTTGGGGATGTGAATGCCGGGTCGGGCGCCTACAACGCGTCAATGGCCCGCTTTCAACACCTGACACCGTCATTCACCGCCGTCGTCCTCACGGGCACTCTGGCCCTGCAGGGCTGCGCCGTCGTGCGCGTCGACGAAGCCGGCCGCACGCATGTGGCGGGGCTGGTCTGGCTGACGCTGCCCGCGCCCAAGGCCGCTGACAAGGCAGCCGATGTCGTGCGCGCGCGCAGCGTCGGCGTCAGCGTCACCAGCGGGCCGCTGGGCCAGGCGCTCACGGTGGGCTACAGCGATCAGACGCTGGCCGCGATTCGCAACGACAGCAGCGTGCGCCTGCCCCGCGCATCCGAGCCCCTTGATGGAGGCGAGTGACATGAGAAAGCTCAACGCAGGTTGCGTGGCCGCCCTGGCGGTGTTGCTGTCCGGCTGCGCCAGCACCGACAGCGTGACCTTCCTGACCAAGACCTCGCTGGGCGTCGACGTCAGCTCGCAGCCGGCGGCGGCCCAGATCGGCTACGACCGCTTCGAGGGCTATATCGGCCCGCGCTTCGACAATGGCGCCGTGCCGCCGGTGGTGGCCAGCTTCGAGACCAACGGCCAGTTGCTGGACCGGCAGGTGCGGCAGGTCTACGCGACCGGCCGCGCCGCCGAGATCGCGACGCTGGCCTCAGCAGGGAACAACCAGCAATCCAAGCCGCTCGAAGGCAGGCATCAGGTGATGTTCTTCAGCACGGGAACGACCGTGGGATTGAAGCTGGGCTTCGGCTCCACCGCCACGGACGCCTTCACGTTCGGCTACAAGCGGCGCGAGATCAGCGTGATTCCCATCACGCAGGGGCAGTTCCCGTCCGTGCTGGCCACGCTGCAGAACGACGTCGAGGGCAGCACGCGCGACAAGGCCGGCCTCGGCGTGACGCAGTATTTCGCCACCGGCGTTGCCGCTGACGCGATGGCCGCCCAGCCCACCGTGCGCAGCCTGCTGACCAGCCGCTTCGAGGCGCTGGACCAGAGCCGCTCAGCCTTGTCCATCCTGAGTTGCGTGTCGGCCCTGCCCGACGTGGACCTGCCGCGCGTGTGGGCGAACGCCGAGGTGCTGAAGCTGTTTGCCGGCGACACCGCCACAGTCACGACCGCCTTGAGGACCAAGCCTGCGGCCGACGCCCGGGCCATCTACGCCAGCCACGTGTCGCGCGACAACGAGATCGATGCCAAGCGTAGCGAGCTGTTACGCCGCCACCGCGACTTCGTCTGCGCCTACGCCGGCCGTTGACCCTCAATCCCGACGGAGGCCGCCATGCCCCAGGTGATGACTCGCGAAGTGGCCTGCATCCGCTGTGATGCCGAGGCCGACTTCACCCGCAGCCTCGGCTTCACCGTGCTGGGCTGCGAGCCGGTGGCCGGCAGCGTCGGTCGCTGCCTGTTGAGCTTCTTCGACCCGCGACTGGAGGCCGTGGCGGCCCTGGCCCCGGCGCCCGCAGCCGCCGCGGTCGACGCCGCGCTCGCCGCGCTGCCGGCCGCACCGCTGACCGGCATTCAGCAGCGCACGGCGCAGGCCATCGTCAACCTGTTCGAGACCAGCCAGGTGCTGGGCGACTACGGGTGCGTCACGGTGCTGGCGGGAGACGCCGGCCACCTGACCTTTGGCCGCTCGCAGACCAGCCTCGGCTCCGGCAATCTGGCCAAGCTCATCGAGCGCTATGCCGCCAACCCCGCCGCGCGCTGGGCAGCGCGCCTTGTCGGCTATCTGCCCCGGCTGCGCGCCATCGACTTGACGCTGGACCAGGACGAACTGTTGAAGAACATCCTGCGGGCGTCGGCGGACGACCCCGTCATGCGCGACGTGCAGGACCGCTTCTTCGACGAGGTCTACTGGCAAGCCGCCGCGCGCGCAGCGGCGCGGGCCGGCATCGTGCTGCCGCTGGGGCTGGCCATCGTCTACGACAGCCAGGTGCACGGCTCCTGGGCGCTGCTGCGCGACAGGACGCAGGCTGCCGTCGGCAGCCCCGCCCAGGCGGGTGAACGCGAGTGGCTGCACCGCTATGTCGCCGAGCGGCGCAACTGGCTGGCCACGCACAGCAACCCGCTGCTGCGCAAGACCGTCTACCGCATGGACACCATGCAGCGCCTGATCGAGCTGGGCGCCTGGGCGCTGCAACTGCCGCTGGTGGTGCAGGGGCAGGAGATCTCCATCGCGACGCTGTCCGGCCTGCCCGCAGGCTGCTGGGACGGGCCGACACCGGGCAGCCGCGCGCTGCAGTTGCAGCAGCCAATGCTCAAGGGGCTGGACGTGCGACTGGTCCAGCTGGGGCTGTCGGAGCAGGGTTTCGACGTGCGGGCCGACGCGCTGTTCGGTACCGGCCTGCGCCAGGCCATCCTGGCCTGGCAGATGCGACAGGGCCAGCCCACGACCGGCGCGCTCGACGCGGCGACCGTGCTGGCGCTGGCGGCGCACTAAAGCTTGATGCGGCCGATCCAGATGTCGCGGTACATGACCCAGTCGCCCATGAAGCTGTAGAGCGGGTACTTGAACGTGGCCGGCCGGTTCTTCTCGAAGACGAAGTGGCCGATCCAGGCGAGGCCGTAGCCGCACAGCAAGCCGTTCAACAGCCAGACCGGATGGCCGGTCGCCACCAGACGCCACAGGCAGATCAGCACCAGCGTCGAGCCGATGAAGTGCAGACGCCGGTTGCGGCGGTCCCCGTGCTCGCGCAGGTAGAACGGGTAGAACTCGGCAAAGCGGTGAAAGCGCTCGGGTTGCATGCGCCATTCAATCGCGCCGAAGTGGCGCTGGCAAGCGGGCGCATCGCGACCGGCATGGTGTTTTTCATGGGGTGGATGCAACGTCGTTGTGTGCTATGTTGCCGGTGAGTTCTGTCCCGGAGGCCCCTATGAAAGTCGTCGATATCCTGCGTGTCAAAGGTGGCACCTTGTTCACCGTCACGCCCGACGAACCGCTGAAGGCGTCGTTGGACGTCATGGCCGAGCGTGACATCGGCTCGCTGGTCGTCATGGAGCATGGTGACCTGGTCGGCATGCTGACCTTTCGCGAGGTCATCCAGGCCGTCGTGAAGAACAGCGGCGCGGTTGGCGAGACCATCGTGCGCAGCGTCATGGACGATGCACCGCTGACCTGCACGCCCGAGACCGAGATCGACGAGGTGCGCCGCATGATGCTGGGCCGCCACGCGCGCTACATGCCGGTCATGAACGGCAAGACGCTGATGGGCGTGATCTCGCTGTACGACGTGGCCAAGGCCGTGGTGGACAGCCAGGACTTCGAGAACCGCATGCTCAAGGCCTACATCCGCGACTGGCCGGTGGAAGAGAACGTCGAGCCTGAGTCCAAGCTTTAAGAGAAGCTGGTTCGCATCCCGAGAAGGCGGCCTTGCGAGGCCGCTTTTGCTTGTGCGCGCCACCTAAAATCTGCGGCATATGTCAGGCAGCACCTTCGGCGAACTCTTTCGCGTCACCAATTTCGGCGAAAGCCACGGCCCGGCCATCGGCTGCGTCATCGACGGCTGCCCGCCGGGGATGCTGCTCAGCGAGGCCGACATCCAGCCCGAGCTGGACCGCCGCCGCCCCGGTACCAGCCGCCACGTCACACAGCGCAACGAGCCCGACGCGGTCGAGATCCTGTCGGGCGTGTACGAGGGCGTCACCACCGGCACCCCCATCTGCCTGCTGATCAAGAACACCGACCAGCGCAGCAAGGACTACGGCAACATCCTCGACACCTTCCGCCCCGGCCACGCCGACTACACCTACTGGCGCAAGTACGGCGTGCGCGACCCGCGCGGCGGCGGGCGATCGTCGGCGCGCCTCACGGCGCCCATGGTCGGCGCTGGCGCGGTGGCGCGCAAATGGCTGCGCGAGGCCTACGGCACCGAGTTCCGCGGCTGCATGACGCAGCTGGGCGAGGTCGAGATCCCGTTCGAGGGCTGGCAGCACGTTGGCGACAACCCGTTCTTCGCGGCCAACACCAGCAAGATCGCCGAGCTGGAGGCCTACATGGACGCGCTGCGCAAGGCCGGTGACTCGGTCGGCGCGCGCATCCGCGTCGAGGCCACGGGCGTGCCGGTCGGCCTGGGCGAGCCGCTGTTCGACAAGCTCGACGCCGACATCGCCTACGCGCTGATGGGCATCAACGCCGTCAAGGGTGTCGAGATCGGCGCCGGCTTCGGCGTCGTCGCACAGAAGGGCAGCGAGCATGGCGACGAGCTGAGCCGCGACGGCTTTGCCAGCAACAACTCGGGCGGCATGCTGGGCGGCATCTCCACCGGCCAGGACATCGTCGCCAGCATCGCCATCAAGCCCACCAGCTCCATCCGCAGCCCCAAGGCCAGCATCGACCGAGCCGGCAACCCGGCCGTCGTTGAGACCTTCGGCCGCCACGACCCCTGTGTCGGCATCCGCGCCACGCCCATCGCCGAGGCCATGCTGGCGCTGGTGCTGATGGACCATGCCCTTCGTCACCGGGCTCAGTGTGGCGACGTGGTACTGCCCGTGCCGCCGATTGCTGGCCCGCGCTGACCGCCGTCAGCAGCCCGCTGGCTGCACGGTCTGCTGGTTTCCAACCCAAGCGCCGCCCTCGGCAGGCGCGGTGCTCGCATGCATCTGGTGATCAAAGGCGTCAACGGGCTGTCGGCGCATGACTGGGAGCAGGTCTGGGCCTTCACATCGGCCTACGCCACGACCTCCCGGGACTTCTTCGAGCGCTTGGTCAGGACCAAGTCCGACCTGGCGCTGGTCTATGCCGACGCCAGTCGCCAGATGCTCGTCGGCACGGCGAGCGTGGATACCCGCGTGGTGAACTTCGAGGCGCGTCGCGTCGTGATGATCTACACCGGCGATGTGCTGTTGCGCGAGGAGCTGCGGGGGCACAACGTCATGCAGCGCATCGGCATGGTCTGCTTTCTGCGCGCGCGCCTGCGCCACCCCTTCAAGTCCGTCTACTGGTACCTCGGGGCCTCCACGCACCAGGCCTATCTGGTGCTCGCGCGCAACCTGCGCAGCTACTGGCCGCGGCCGGAACAGCCCACGCCGCCCGGCATGGCGCGCTTGATCGACGGCTTCGCCCGCACCGTGATGCCGCAGATCTGGAACGCAGAGCAGGGCGTGTTCCACACCGGCGGCACCAAGCTGCTGCGCAGCCTGCAGCAGCCGCTGACGCCACGTGAGCAGGCCGACCCGCACATCCGCTTCTTCGCCGCGCGCAACCCGGGTCGCGCCGAGGGCGACCTGCTGGCCTGCGTCGCGCCCCTGGACCTGGGCAACTGGCTGGCCATCCTGAAGCGCGGTGTCGCGCGCCAGTTTCGGCGCGCAAGACGGTAGATCTCGCCGTGCACCGCGCCTTGCTGCATGGATGACGCGGCCAGGCGCGCAGCGCCACGTCAGGCCGGCGCCGTCCCAGCAGCCAGCCTGTGCAGCTCAGCCCATGCTTTCCGCGTTTCGTCACAAGCGCGCTGCGCTGCCTGGCCCTCATTTCTAGACTGCAAAGGTCTGTTTCAGACAGCTTTGGGGGAGTCATGCGCAAGTCCGTGAAATTGGGGGGCATCGCCGCCGTCGTGCTGCTGGTCGGTGGCGCCGGCGTGGCGGTCATGGCCAGCAAGGGCGACGGTCCCAAGCAGCCGGGTGACGCCAAGGCCAAGCCGGCGCTGGAGTTCGTGGCCAGCGAGGTGGTCAAGCCCGTGCTGACGGCCATGCCGGCGCAGATCGAGTTCAGCGGCCCGCTGGTGGCGCCGGGCACCGTCGTCGTGCGCGCCAAGTCCAACGGCACGCTGCTGAACCTCGCGGTGGGCGAGGGCAGCCGCGTGCGCGCCGGCCAGGGGCTGGGCCAGGTGGACCTGGAGGAGCTGCGCTATCGCATCGCCGAGCGCGGTGCCAGCGTGGAGGCCATGCGCGCGCAGATGGAGCAGGCCGAGCGCAGCCACAAGGCGAACGAAGGCCTGGCCGCCAAGAACTTCATCGCCCAGACGGCCCTGGACAACTCCCGCGCTGCCTACGAGTCGGCGCGCGCCAACTGGCAGGCTGCCAAGGCGCAGCTCGACACCAGCCAGGTGACGATGCGCCAGGCGGCGCTGGTGTCGCCCATCAACGGCATCGTCGCCAAGCGCCATGCGGTGCCGGGCGAGAAGCTGGCGGCCGAGCAGCAGATCCTGACCATCGTGGACCTGGCGAAGCTCGAGCTGGCCGGCCTGATCGGCACGCACGAGGTCAGCCGCCTGCAGCCGGGCATGCCGGTGCAGGTCAAGGTGGAGGGCGTGGACGAGCCGGTGGAGGCCAAGATCGCCCGCATCGCCCCGGCCGCAGAGCCGGGCACGCGCTCCATCGGCGTGACGCTGGTGCTGGACAACCCCAAGGAGCTCTACCGCGCCGGCCAGTACGCCGTCGCCAGGGTGGTGCTGGCCGATGACACACAGCGCCTGACGGTGCCCATCGCCGCCATCAGCCGCAACTCGGGCCAGGAGCAGGTCTGGATGATCGAGAAGGGCGCCCTGGTGCGCCGCATCATCACCACGGGCCGCAGCGATGCCCGCGAGGGGCGCGTGGAGGTGTTGACCGGCCTCCAGCCCGAGGCCCAGGTGCTGGCTGCGCGCTTCGACAACCTGCGCGAGGGCGACCCTGCGCAGATCGTGGCTGCCAAGTCGGCCAAGGTCGCGAGCGCCGCCTCCGCGCCGGCGCAGCAGTGAGGAGCGCGCCATGTGGATGACCCGAATTTCCATCCAGAACCCGGTCTTCGCGACCATGGTGATGGTGGCCCTGTGCGTGCTGGGCCTGTTCTCCTATTCCAAGCTGGGCGTCGAGCAGATGCCCGACATCTCGTTCCCGGGCGCGTCGGTGGACGTGCGCTACCCCGGCGCCTCGCCGGAGGCCGTCGAGCGCGAGATCGCCAAGCCGCTGGAAGAGGCGCTGAACACGATTGCCGGCGTGGAGCGCATCCAGTCGCGCAGCTTCGAGGGCCGGGTGCAGGCCAGCGTCGAGTTCTCGCTGAATGCCGACATGGGCCGTGCCATGCAGGACCTGCGCGACCGCGTCGCCGCCGCGCAGGCCCAGTTCCCGCGCGATGCCAAGCCGCCCACGGTGCAGCGCTTCGAGAACGACAACGCACAGCCCGTCGTCGTCATGGCGCTGCTGAGCCCCACGCGCGGCTCGCGCGAGCTGTCCATGATGGCCGACCTCATCGTCTCCAAGCGCCTGGGGCGCGTGGAGGGCGTGGCCAAGGTGGACGTCGGCGGCATGACCACCCGCGAGGTGCGCATCGACCTGGACCCGATGCGGCTGCGCGCCTACGGCGTGACGCCGGCCGAGATCGCCAAGGCGCTGGCCGAGGCCAATACCGACCAGCCCGTGGGCCTGTTGTCCGACCAGACGTCGGATGCCATCCTGCGCGTCGAAGGCCGGGTGAAGGACCCCAAGCAGTTCGGCAACATGGTCGTCGCCCGGCGCGGCAACCTGGCGCTGACGCTGAACGACCTGGGCACGCTCGTCGAGCGTGAGCGCGAGCAGGAAAGCATCGCCCGCATCAACGGCCAGCCGGCCGTGAGCTTCAACGTCTTCAAGCAGCAGGACGCCAACATCGTCAAGACCGGCGAGTCGGTCAAGGAGGCGATGGACGAACTGCGCAAGACCCTGCCCAAGGACGTGGAGCTGCGCCTGATCTACGCCGCCAGCGACTTCGTGAAGGGCTCGCTCGATGGCCTGCGCCACACGCTGATCGAAGGCGCGCTGCTGACGGTGGCCATCGTCTTCCTGTTCCTGCACAGCTGGCGCTCCACCATCATCACGGGCCTGACGCTGCCCATCGCCGTCATCTCCAGCTTCATCGCCGTGCACGCCTTCGGCTTCACGCTGAACTTCATGACGATGATGGCGCTCTCGCTGTGCATCGGTCTGCTGATCGACGACGCCATCGTCGTGCGCGAGAACATCGTGCGCCACGTCGGCATGGGCAAGGACCACCGCACCGCGTCCTTCGACGGCACCAACGAGATCGGCCTCGCAGTCATGGCGACGACCTTCGCCATCTGCGCCGTGTTCGTGCCGGTCGCCTTCATGGGCGGCATCATCGGCAAGTTCTTCTATCCCTTCGGCATCACGGTGGCCGTCGCGGTGATGGTCAGCCTGTTCGTCAGCTTCACGCTCGACCCGATGCTGTCCTCCGTCTGGCACGACCCGCCGAGCACGCGCATCAAGCACTGGCCCGTCATCGGCCACCTGATCCGCGCGACCGACTGGGGCATGGACCGCCTGCACGGCGGCTATGCACGCACCATCGACTGGGCCTTCTCCGGCCGCCGCTACCGCGTCTTCGTGCCGCCTGTTCCGGCCTACGGCCGCCCGTTCAGCGCCGCTGGCCAGCGCGACAAGTCCGCCAAGCGGCGCCTGCGCTTCGCGACGCTGACACCGCGTGGCCTGGTCATGTGGGGCGCCTTCGCCAGCTTCGTCGCGGCACTGGCGCTGGCGCCGATGGTGGGCAGCGAGTTCGTGCCGCAGACGGACAACGGCTTCACGCAGGTCAACCTGCGCATGCCGGTGGCCAGCAGCATCGAGCGCGGCAGCGCCAAGGTCGGGCAGATCGAGGAGATCCTGAAGACCTACCCCGAGATCAAGACCGTCTCGTCCGTCGTCGGCAGCACCGGCGAGGGCCTGGCCACGGGCCGCAACCAGGCATCGCTGAACATCACGCTGAGCGACCGCAAGGAGCGCAAGCGCACGCAGAAGGAGATCGAGGACGCCATCCGCGCCGACATCGCGAAGATCCCCGGCATCGAGGTCAGCGTCGGCTTTGACCGGCCGATCTGGATCACCATCCTGGGCAGCGACCCCGAGGTGCTGACGCAGGCGGCCAAGGACCTGGTCGAGAAGATCAAGAAGATCCCCGGCGCGGTCGACGTGGACACGACCGTCAAGCCCGGCCTGCCGGCGTTCGCCGTGCGCTTGAAGGACTCGGCCATCCGCGAACTGGGCCTGACGGCGCCGCAGATCGCATCAAGCTTGCGCGCCTACGTCAATGGCGAGATCGCGACCTACTGGACCACGCCGGACGGCAACCAGGTCGAGGTGCTGCTGCGCCTGCCGCGCGAACAGCGCGAGCGCATCGAGCAGATGAGCAAGCTGCCGGTGGCCTTCTCGGCGTCTGGCGCGCCCATCACGCTGGACCAGGTCGCCACCATCGAGCCGGTGTTCAACCCCGAGGTCATCCGCCGCGAGAACCTGCAGCGCCGCGAGGCCGTGTTCGCCGGCGTGCAGGGCCGCCCCAGCGGCGACGTGAACGCCGACGTGCAGAAGCTCATCAAGGAGACCCAGTTGCCCCCGGGCACCAGCTTCAAGGTGGACGGCGCCGGCAAGCAGCAAGCCGAGGCCTTCAACGGCCTGCTCGCGGCCATGGCGCTGGCGGCCATCTTCATCTACATCGTGCTGGCCAGCCAGTTCGGCAGCTTCCTGCAGCCGATCGCCATCATGGCGTCGCTGCCGCTCGCCCTCATCGGCGTGATGCTGGCGCTGCTGCTGTGGCGCTCGACGCTGAACGTGTTCTCGATGATTGGCCTGGTCATGCTGATGGGCCTGGTGACCAAGAACGCCATCCTGCTGGTGGACTTCGCCAACCACGCCCGCAAGGCTGGCGCCACGGTGGCCGAGGCGCTGCGCGAGGCCGGGCTGATCCGCATGCGGCCCATCATCATGACGACGGCCGCCATGGTGTTCGGCATGCTGCCGATGGCCATCGCGCTGAACGACGGCGGCGAGATCCAGGCGCCCATGGGCCGCGCCATCATCGGCGGCGTCATCACGTCCACGCTGCTGACGTTGGTGGTGGTGCCGGTGCTGTACAGCTATCTGGTGCGGGACAAGAAGCCCGTGGCCAAGGCGGCAGAGCAGGGCGGCGCGAGTTCGCTGCCGCTGCATGGCATGCCTGGGGCGATGCCGGCGGACAAGGAATGATCTGATTTCCCTCGAGCGCGCTTGTGCGCTTGTGCGCTTGGGCCGGCCGCTTCGGTGGTCGGCCCTTTTTATTGATGTGCCGTCGCCTGACGCACCGGGTGGCTAGTTGTCTTTCGAGTCCAGCGACTTGACGGGGGCGAAGTTGACGATGTTCACTGGCACAGCTCCCGAAGGCAGTTGCGTAACCAGCGATGCGCCGCATCACCGTCCATGCGCGGATGCCAAAGCAGCGACACAGTGAAAGGCGCCAGCGTCAGTGGCAACTCGAAGCTGAACAGGCCATCGCGCAGATGTCCGGTATGCCGCTCGGGCACAGTGGCGACGAGGTCGGAGCGCCGCGCGAGTGCCAGCGCTTGCGAGAATCCAGCCACCGTGGCCGCGATGTCGCGGCTGAGGCTCAACGCCGCCAGCGCATCGTCGACCGGCCCCAGGACGGACCCGCGACGAGAGATCGCGACATGGCGGGCCGCGGCATAGCGCTTGGCAGTGACCCGGCCTTTGCTCAACGCGTGATCTGCGCGAACCACGCCGACGAAGCGGTCGCGGAACAACGCCTGTGCTCGCAGCTCCGGCCCGGTCGTGTTGCCAACAACGCCGGTCTCCATATCCACGCTGCCCTCGCGCAGCGGCGTGCTGTCCCGATCCGGCTTGGGCACAAAGCGAAGCCGCACGCCGGGCGCTTCTGCCGCAACCCGCGCCAGCAGCGCCGCCCCGAAGTTCTCGACAAAGCCTTCGCGCGTGCGCAGCGTGAACTCGCGCTCCAGCTTGGCCAGGTTCAACGCCGCCGCCGGTCTCAACGCGGCTTGTGCTTCCTGCACCAGCGGCCCGACGCGCTCGCGCAGTTCGATCGCCCGTGGCGACGCCACCAGCCCGCGCCCGGCGCGCACCAGCAGCGGGTCGCCGGTGGCCTCGCGCAGCCGCGCCAATGACCGGCTCATCGCCGACGGGCTCAGCTTCAGCCTACGCGCGGCGCCCGCGACGCTGCCCTCGGCCAGCAGGGCGTCCAGCGTCAGCAGCAGGTTGAGGTCGGGGTCTGACATGGCGTCTCGTGCAGGTATGAAGTGCAGATCATGCGTCTTCCGCCATCCCCGGCCAATGCCTAAGGTTGCGGCATGAACACCACGAACCTTGCCTCAACCGCTGCGGCGCCCGCCACGACACCCGTTGCCGGCGTGCTCGCCAGCCTCGCCCTCGCCACGCTGTTGCCGTCCTTGGCCATCAGCAGCGCCAACGTCGCGCTGCCCACGCTGGCCAGGGCCTTCGACGCCAGCTTTGCCCAGACGCAGTGGGTTGTGCTGGCCTATCTGCTGGCCACGACGACCCTCATCGTCGGCGCCGGGCGCCTGGGCGATCTGATCGGCCGCCGGCGCCTGCTCCTGGCCGGCATCGCGCTGTTCACGGTCGCGTCGGCGCTCTGCACGCTTGCGCCCACGCTGCCGCTGCTGATCGCCGCCCGTACGCTGCAGGGCGTAGGCGCGGCCGCCATGATGGCGTTGACGATGGCCATGGTGGGCGCGACCCTACCCAAGGCGCGCACCGGCAGTGCGATGGGGCTGCTGGGCACGATGTCGGCCATCGGCACGGCGCTGGGCCCGTCGCTGGGCGGCGTGTTGATCGGCGCTTTCGGCTGGCAGGCTGTCTTTGCCGTCAACGTGCCGCTGGGTCTGGTGGCGCTGCTGATGGCCTGGCGTTGCCTGCCGGCGGACCGAGGGAAGGGCGGTGCCGCAGGTTTCGATTTGCCCGGCACGCTGTGGCTGGCGTTGACGCTGGCTGCCTATGCCCTGGCGATGACGCAGCATCTGGGCATGCTTGCCGTCGCGGCCGTCGGCCTGCTGATCTTCCTGCGCACCGAAGCCCGCGCCGCCTCGCCACTCGTGCGGCTCGACCGCCTGCGCGAGCCGGCGCTGAGTGCCGCGCTGGCCATGAACGCCCTCGTGTCCGCCGTCATGATGGCGACCCTCGTCGTCGGCCCCTTCCACCTGAGCGGCGCGCTGGGCCTGGGCGCGGCCACGGTCGGCGTACTGATGTCCATCGGCCCGATCGCGTCCGCCTTCAGCGGTGTGCCCGCCGGCCGACTGGTCGACCGCTATGGCACCCGACGCACGACGCGGGTGGGCCTGGCCGCCATGGCGCTGGGCTGCGCGCTCATCGCCTTGTTGCCCGCATCGCTCGGGGCCATCGCCTACGTCGGCCCGCTCGTCATCGTCACGCCTGGCTACGCGCTGTTCCAGGCCGCCAACAACACCGCCGTCATGGCCGACTTCGCCGCAGAGCAGCGCGGCGTCGTGGCCGGCCTGCTGACGCTGTCGCGCAACCTCGGCCTGATCACGGGCGCTTCGGCGATGGCCGCCGTGTTTGCCGCTGGCGGCCTGCGCGTCGGTTTCGCCGTCGGCGTGGGCCTGGTCATGGTTGCACTTGCGTTCAGCGGGCGCAATTCAAACGCGAATCATTCTTGTTAGCATGTCGACTTCTGCAATCACTGAAGAGACCTGTCGATGCTGCGTCGTTCCCTGCTTTGCGTCTCCCTGGGCCTGGCTGGCCTGAGCGCCGTTGCCCAACCCGCCAAGGAGGGCGTGCTCAACGTCTACTCGGCCCGCCACTACCAGACCGACGAAGCGCTCTACACCAACTTCACCAAGCTGACCGGCATCCGCATCAACCGGCTGGACGGCAAGGAAGACGAGTTGGTCGAGCGCATCCGCAACGAGGGCACGGCCAGCCCGGCCGATGTGCTGATCACCGTCGACGCGGCGCGCCTGGAGGTGGCCGACAACCTGGGCCTGTTCCAGCCGGTCAAGTCCAAGGTGCTGGAAGAGCGCGTGCCTGCCGGGCTGCGCACGGACACCTGGTTCTCGTTCTCGACCCGCGCCCGCGTCATCGTGCACAACAAGGCGGCCGTGAAGAGCGACTGGGTGCAGACCTATGAAGACCTCGCCGACCCGCGCCTGAAGAACCAGGTCTGCGTGCGCTCGGGTTCGCACCCGTACAACCTGTCGCTCGGCGCGGCGCTGATCGCCCACAACGGCGAAGCCAAGACCGAGGCCTGGGCCAAGGGCCTGGTGGCCAACTTTGCCCGTGCGCCCAAGGGTGGCGACACCGACCAGTTGCGCGCCGTGGCTGCGGGCGAGTGTGGCGTGACCATCTCCAACAGCTACTACCTCGCGCGCCTGATGCGCTCGACCAAGGCCGAGGACCAGGAGGTCGTGAAGGCCCTCGGCATCGTCTGGCCCAATCAGAAGACCTGGGGCACGCATGTCAACGTCTCCGGCGCGGGC
>Ga0114942_1000087_pt1 | contig 23910 bp, 20 predicted proteins | sample LowerColdCreek_FD_88674 | JGI IMG/M metagenome (GOLD analysis project Ga0114942, IMG submission 88674) | Groundwater microbial communities from Cold Creek, Nevada to study Microbial Dark Matter (Phase II) - Lower Cold Creek | ecosystem: Environmental > Aquatic > Deep subsurface > Groundwater ... | reverse complement strand
CTTACCAATGCTTTTAAGGCAAAAGATAAAAAGCAAATCTTGTTTCTTGCGGCCGATATTGGCCATTATATTGAGGATGCCCACGTACCACTTCACACATCTATTAACTATGATGGGCAATTAACCAACCAAAAAGGTATACATGCTTTGTGGGAGAGTGTTGTGCCGGAATTAGAAATTGCCAATTATAACTTAAATGCAAAGCATAAAGCGGTGTACCAAGCCAACCCAGAACAAGCTATTTGGAATGCCTTGCAAAATGCCCATGCATTACTGAATGATGTATTAGAGAAAGAAATACTTATTAGTAAATCATTTACTGACGCTACCAAATACCGTATTCAAAACAGAAGGGGTAAAGAAGTAAAATATTATACTACTGATTTTGCAAAAGCCTACGGCGCCAGCCTTGCACCTACCATTGATAATCAATTAATTGCATCTGCCAATTTGGTGGCTGATTTTTGGTACACCGCATGGGTAAATGCCGGAAAACCCAATATGGAAATAGAATTATCAAACGAGCAGAAGCTAGCGCTTAAGCAACAAAAAAGAGCTTTAAGGAAAAATACGCTTCTGCAGCAAAATTTACTCATCTCAAAAAAAGAGGTAAAGTCAGAAGAATAATGGGTTAATGTACGCATGAAAACATTTTAACAATTATTAGAATTTTATTGGTTTAAATTTGCAGTTGTGAAAAAAATTATTGTCATACTACTTATAATGGTTTATGGTGCAGCCTCAGTGGGTGCAACTATACAATTCCATTATTGTATGAACAAGTTGGTAGGCAGTACCATTGGCCATGCTGCTGAAAACAAGAAATGCAGCAAATGCGGCATGAAAGAAAAAAAAGGAGGCTGTTGTAAAGATGAGCAAAAGCAAATAAAGCTTACTGATGCCCATGAAAAAACAGCTAACAATATTCACTTCACCGCCCCTTTTTTACCAACATTTGTAGCTGTTTTACCTAATTTTCAAGATGCTACTTCTAACGCCAATTTTAATTTTCCAAAGTCTAATGCACCGCCAAATATTTCAAAACTGCGGCTTCATGTGCGTAATTGTGTTTTTCTAATTTAATAGTTGTAAACGTTCGTTTTTTATACCAACACAGCTTTGTGCTTGGTAACGCTTGTTTTACTCTATTTAATTATTAAAACTTTTTTTATGAAATATCTTCTTTATATAATTCTTCTTGCTTTCACTTCTTTTAAGGCTCAATCTCAAATTAATAATGCTAAAACAGAAATTGTAAAAGTTTTTGGCAATTGTGGTATGTGTCAATCCACCATTGAAAAGGCAGCGTTTAAAAATAAAATTGCTAAAGCCAATTGGAATGAGGATACCAAACTAGCTACCGTAACTTATGATAGTACCCAAACCAATTTAAACGCAGTACTTAAAAATATTGCATTAGCTGGTTATGATAATGAGAGCTTTACCGCACCTGCTGCCGCTTACAACAAGCTACCAGGTTGTTGTAAGTACGAAAGAAAAAAAGAACCTAACACCGTTAAAAAGCAATAAATAAGTTAACAACTTAATGCTGATCTCCATTTGTATGTGCTATAAAGCTTAAGCATATCACTTATGGAATGCTTAGTTATTCTTGCATAATTCTCCTTTTAAAAAAAATCAAATGAAATTTATAACTACTGCCATTTTAATAATGGTAACGCTACATATTGCAAATGCACAGTTAACTAAAGTAGAAATAATGGCTACTGGCCTAACTTGTTCTATGTGTAGTAATGCAATTAATAAGCAGCTAAAATCAATAACACATGTGGAGAATGTTGACATTGATTTAAACAAAAACCTATTTGTTATTACATTAAATAATAGCAATAATCTTACACCAAAAGACTTTAAAGAAAAGGTAGAAAAGGCAGGTTTTTTTGTTGGCTCCATGGTGCTGTATTTGCAAATAACTGATAATAAAATTGCTGATAATAAGCAAATTGATAATTACGTGTTTATTGATACTAAGGCCAAAACAGTTAATGGCATTACAAAGGCTAGGGTGCTAAATAAGGGTTATGTAACACTAAGTGAATATAAGAAACTTTCAAAAGCACTTTCCATATATCCTACATATGTTAAGAATGATGATAATCTCATTCACCTTAAAGCCTTGTAAAATGAAAAAAGTAATAGTATTCTTGGCAATTATTTTATCGTTACAATCTTATGCTCAAGAACTTTTTGTGATGACGGAACCTGCAAGCAATATGCCTACAGGTTCGGTTGGTGTAAGGGCTATGAATAGCTTTATGTATGAAAAAGATGGTACGCTTAATTACCATATTATGCCAGAACTTATGTGGGGTATTAGTGCAAAATGGATGGTGCACCTTCAATCATTCCATAGCAATAGAAGTACGGGTGGATTAAAAACCGAAGGTGGTAGTGTATATTTAAAATATCGCTTTTTTAGTAGCGACGATTTGCACAAACATTTTAGGCTAGCAGCCTATGCAAGGTATAGTAAAAACAGAGCCGATATTCACCAAGATGAAATAGAAACTATGGGCCATAATACTGGGTACGAAGCAGGGTTGGTAGCTACAAAATTGGTAAATAAATTAGCCATTAGCAGCTCAGTTAGCTTTGAAAAAGCATTAGATAATATGCCTGATTATAAGTTTCCAACTAGCCAAAGTAATAGTGCTACTAACTACACCCTATCCCTCGGCAAATTGATGTATCCTAAAAAGTACACCAACTTTAAGCAAACAAATATTAACCTAATGTGTGAGTTTTTAGGGCAGCGATTGAATGAAAATGGTAAATCTAATTTAGACATTGTTCCTTCAATTCAATTCATAATTCGTAGCCAAGCAAGGATAGATATTGCCTATCGAAAAGAGCTCCATAGTACAATGAGTAGAACTGCCCCTAATGGCTTTATTGTTAAGTTTGAGTACACATTTTTTAATGTAACAAAATGAAGAATATAATGCTGTTTTTATATGCTTTTGTAGCCAAATTGTTTACAAAGCAATGTTGTAAGTAATTCCAGTATTGCGTTGAATTGAAATTCCTTAATTAACTAATAACATTAATATCAAAGTGTACTAGCAAGCCAGCTAATTCTGTAATAGAAAAGCTGGCTTTTTTAATATTGTTCTTTAAAGGATTTATTTGAAAGTTTATTGAGGTGCTAAGGTTTGCCCCTTGAATATTGGTATTACTAAAAATAGCATTCATAAAATTGCATTCATTGAATTCGCAATAAGGAGCATCAGCTTCTGAAAAGTCTACTGATTGTAAATTGCATTTGCTAAAATGGGTGCCTTTCAACTTAGTGCCATAGAAATTGGCAAACGATAAATTACATTCATTAAAGCTTACCGAAAATAAGAAAGTTTCACAGTCGCAAAAGGGCAATCCTATCATTTTACAGTTGTTGAAAGAAACTGTTTTTAAAGCAGTTTTTAAAAGTATAGCGTTACTAATATTGCAGTTATTGAATGTACAATCAATAAAATGTATGTTACTAAAATTATGATTGGTAAAGTTGCAGTTAGTAAATGTGCAACAGTCATACAAGCCAATTGCTAAAGGTGCTTTCGTGAAGTTTACTTCGTTATATATTTGGTCTTCAACGCACAATTGCTGCATACTATATTACGCTAGTAAATTGTTGTAAAAAGCGAATATCATTTTCACTAAATAATCTTAAATCTTTTATTTGATACTTAAGCATGGTAATTCTTTCTACGCCCATGCCAAAGGCAAATCCAGTATATTTATTACTATCAATCCCCATATTATCTAGCACTTTCGGATGCACCATACCACAACCCAAAATCTCCACCCAGCCACTGTGCTTGCACACATTACATCCTTTTCCATTACATATTAAGCAACTAATGTCCATCTCTGCACTTGGCTCAGTAAACGGAAAATACGATGGGCGAAAACGAATTTTTACGGTATCGCCAAACATCTCTTTCACAAAGAAATAAAGCGTTTGTTTTAAGTCGGCGAAGCTTACATTTTCATCTATATACAAGCCTTCCACTTGGTGAAAAAAGCAATGAGCCCTAGCACTAATGGTTTCATTTCTATACACACGCCCTGGGCATATTACACGAATTGGGGGCTTCTGTGTTTCCATAATTCTAGCCTGCACACTGCTAGTATGGGTTCTTAGCAACCAACTAGCACCATTTTGTGCCTTACTGTCAATGTAAAATGTATCCTGCATATCTCTTGCCGGATGATCTTCTGGCAAGTTCATTGCACCAAAGTTGTGCCAATCGTCTTCTATTTCTGGTCCTTCGGCCACCGCAAACCCGAGCCGCTTAAAAATTTGAACCATTTGATTTTTTACCAAACTCAACGGGTGGCGGCTACCTACTAAAAATTCAGTACCTGGCAATGTGTAGTCTACACTATCTGTTGCAGCATCAGTAATAGTTATGCTATTTTTCAGTACCTCAAACTTATCTTCTACAAATATTTTAAACTCATTTAATAATTGTCCGAATTGCTTTTTTTGCTCGTTTGGCACATCTTTCATTTCGGCCATAACTGCCTTTACCAACCCTTTTGTGCCTAAATATTTTATTCTAAAAGCTTCTATTGCTTCTTGTGTACTCTCGTTAAATGCAGCAACTTCTGCTTTAATTCTCTCAATCTTTTCAACTAATGCTTCCATGCCGTAAAGATAGTATTAGCACACTTATTTACTATACAAATAATGAAAACGCCCCATTTGATTTAGATAATAATTAAGACTCACTAAATTCAGCAATATAAGTGGTATTAATTTTGTATTAATAATGCATTTATTTATAAAATTTTACTTAAAATTTGAATAGTATAATTAAATTTAACCATTTCGCTTACCAGAACCTTAAGTTACTACATATACTTTAGGATTAGTGAACTTTAGAAGAAGAACTGAGCAATAATTTAATCTATGTAGCTATAAAAAAAGATGTTAGGATTATATGAATTACAACAAATTAGTTCTAATTGATTCAAGAAAACAGTATATGAGAAAGATCTTTGTATTTTTTATGATTCTAACATCTTTATCCCCTTATGCACAATCAGATAATAATCTAAAAAGAGTTGGTGTTTTCTCCTCGGGAGCATCTTTTTTAAGTAACGGAGATTTAAAAGGGTTTTATATCAACTCCAGTATACAAAAAAGCTTTAATAAATGGGTGTATTCTGGAAATATTACTACATCTATTCACGATAAAGAATATAATGTTTTTTATCAAGATAATGCTGGACAAACTAGAGACGCATCTATACGAAATACTGTAGTTGGTGTTCAAGTTGGTGCTTTATTAAGTCGGAACCTAATTTTAAGAGAGAAAGAATCTTTTTTGCTAGGTATAGGCATATTAGTTCGTTATCAAACATCCTCTTTGTATGATCGATACTTTATTTTATATCCATCAGTAACAGGTCTTAACAATCCAGTACTATTACTTGATAATTTTCAATCGATGAGGTCATTAGCTATCGGTGGAATAATTAGAATGGAATACAAATATGCTTTTACGCCTACTTGGAATCTAGGTGGTGAGGTAAGTTTTCAAATAGATACTAAAAGCAACATTTTATTTAATAGAGGGTTGTGTTTAGGTTATACATTTTAAAATTAGATAAATGAAGAAAATTAATTATGTCTTAATTATACTTTCACTGTTGTTTTTCTTTTTTAGCTCTGTAGCTCAAAATGAAAAAAATATCATTTTAAGTATAGCGAAAGGGAAAATAACAACACCTTATTATGAGAAAAGTACCCTTGGTAATTTTTATAATCTAGATATTGATTATTATCTAACTTCTAGAAGTATTCTTACATCTGGCTTTAGTATAGGTAATCATAAGTTTTTTGATCCTCTATATACTGGTAATGGATTGCCAATTTATAGTGACGGCACTAATGCCAAAGCAGAGTATAATACTTTTATTTTGATGTATAAGTATATTCTGCTAAAGAAAAAAGCCTTAAACATAGATGCTGGTTTAGGTGTTGGTATAATGACTCATTTAACGCAGAGATTAGCAAGTATAACTAGTACATCGGGTGAATATCAATTTCTATTACAACAAGGATTTACTGATGTAGTATTCCCACTCAAAATAGATTTAGATTACAAAATTACTAGCCTCTTAAAACTTGGAGTTATGTCAGGTATTTTCATACATCCTGATTTTCCTATTGCAGGTTACAATGCGGGAATAAAACTTTCTATACTTGTAAAATAATGGGAGTTTTAATTGAGGAGATTATTATTTCACAAATTTGAAACCATTTATTTGTAAATAATAATACCGTAACAGTACCATTTTTATAGCTCCAATTAAGAGACTTTTTGGAATTAAGATATTTTAAAATTTATTCATACAACACTTATAAATTGTTATGTAAGGCGAAAAATCCTTTTCACTAAATAGCCGAATATCTTTAATTCGGTATTTATAGTAGTCAATTCTCCATAGCCTCGTTCTAAAACCAAAGCATGTATATAATGCTATAGAAATCCCTTTTTTAACAAATTACCACTCATACAATTGTGCTATTTAGGTGTTTATTTGTCATAATTTTACACCATGTTTAAAATGTTATTCTACGCTTTGGGCATTTATTTTTTATACAGGTTAATTTTTAACTTCATTATTCCTGTAACCAAGGCCACTAGTACAATTAAGAAAAATATGCAAGCAATGCAGCAGCAAATGCATGCACAGCAGCAATATAATAATGCACAGCAAGCGCCAGTAACTGCACCTAGCAAGCCCAAGGCTGCTAAAGATGATTATATTGATTTTGAAGAAGTAAAGTAACCAACCACTTTCTTCAATAAAAAAAGCCTCGATACTCATAGTATCAAGGCTTTTTTATTATGAACATTTATTTATTTGGCATTGGGTGTATTGGTAACAAATCCTTCCTTTACCATTTCTTTAAATACTACTTTACTCACATCTTCCATTAATTTCTCTACGTTCTCAGGGTTGCTACTAGTGGTAAGTGCACTGTATACTAACTTATCTTTTGGAAAAGAAAATACACTTGTTTCCACACTGTACACCTTGGTGGTAGAATAGTGACCCGGCGTATAAAAGGTGTTAAAACTGTTCCAATAATATGGCCAAAAACTTCTATACATAGTAGGATAAGTGTTGTAAGTGCCAGGTGTGTATTGCACATCCTTTTCCACATCTACCAAGCGAAGCATAAGAATACCATCAAAATTTTGCCCCTTCACTTGTGCTTTTATTTTTTCCTCATTTTCTTTTTTTAGTGATTCATTAAGTGTGGTATAAGAAGCTATCCCTTTTCCACTAAGCATACTTACAATTTTATCTTCAGTAACCCTTCTATGTGTTTCATCTTTTAAAAAAGCTACCACTAATACTTTGTTTAGCTGTTTAAAATCAACCGCCGTTTCAGGATCTTTCCAGCTTTTTTTTATTCTTGCGTTTGGTCCGCAGGCAGAGAAAATTAGTATTACAGCAATAGCTGCAACCATACATTTTTTTACATACATATCGGGTATAATTTTTAAAGTGATATTTGCAAAATAAAGAAGTTTCGCTGAAATGTATTTTTAAACTACCTGCTAGCGTTTATTTTGTTACGAATGGTTACGTAGATTGATTGGAGTCGGTTACCTTTGCCCAAGCAAGCAATTAAAACCATAGGTATTATGCCAAAAAATATACTACTAACCGCCCTAACACTAATAATTTTTCTTACTTCAAACGCACAAACAAAAGGTACCTTAAAAGGCGTTTTACAAGACACAGTTAATAAGCAAACGCTTAAATCGGCTACTATAAGTATTTTAGAACCAAAAGATTCTACCCTTGAAGTATTTGGCCTTACTAACGATGCTGGTGCTTTTACAATATACAATGTAGGTATTGGCAATCATTTACTACTAATAAGTTTTCAAGGATATGCAGTAAAATATATTCCTTTTGAAATTTCGGCAAATGCAATGCAAAAAAATATTGGAAATATTTATTTAGAACCCACGGTAAAAGATTTGGGAAATGTTACCGTTACGCAATCTCCTGTGGTGGTAAAAGGTGATACGGTAGAATACAATGCTAGCAGTTTTAAAACCAAGCCCAATGGCACGGTGGAAGATGTACTGAAAAAATTACCGGGTGTAGAAGTAGCTAAAGATGGTAGCATTAAAGCACAGGGCGAAACGGTGCAAAGGGTATTAGTAGATGGTAAAAGATTTTTTGGAGACGACCCCACCTTGGCAACGAAAAATTTACCAAATGATGTAGTGGATAAAATACAGGTATACGATGCACAGAGTGATCAAAGTGCTTTCACAGGTTTTGATGACGGCAATAAAACCAAAACTATAAATATTACCACTAAGAAAGATAAACGCAAAGGTTACTTTGGCAAAATAAGTGCCGGCGCCGGCGATGATGGAAGGTTTGAGAATAGCCTAAATTTCAATCGATTCAATGGTAAGCAACAGCTATCAGTTATTGGGCAGTATAATAATGTAAACAGGCAAGGTTTTTCTTTGCAAGATATTTTAGGCGTAATGAATATGGGTGGCGGCAATGCCATGATGGGCGGGGGTAACAGGGGTGGTGGAGGTGGAAATATGAGTAGCAGTTTTATACAAAACTTAATTGGGGGAAGTAACAACAACGGGATAAGAACTATAGGTGCAGGTGGGCTTAATTACAGAGATACTTGGGGTAAAAAAACAGATGCTTATGGAAGCTATTTTTACAACAATAGCCGCATAGATAAAAACCAAGATAATTTTACAGAAAACATATTGGTAGGTGATTCCTCCTTATTTCAAACAAGTAACCAACTATCAAGAAATAAAAACCAAAATCACCGCTTTAACTTCAACATCGAAACCCAGTTTGATACTGCCAATTCCCTAATAATTCGTCCAAATATTACTTACCAAAATAGCGACAACTTCAGCCAAAGCACTTCAACAACCTTCAAAGGCGTTAGCAAGTTTTTAAATGGTGCAAATACTGTAACTAATAGTAATGGTCAGGGTTACAACGGAAATGTAGATGCAACCATTAGGCACAAATTTGCCCGCAGGGGTAGAACAATTTCTTTAAATACCGTATTTGGCGGCAGCCAAAATGATAGAACTACTTTTAGCAATACCATTATAAACAGAACGGGTGCTACGGACTCTATCAATCAAATGGCTATTAATAACACAAATGGAAAAAATATAACTGCTACTATAGCCTATACAGAACCTGTGGGCAAAAATAAATTAATAGAACTGGCTTACACATTGGCATATAACCTAAATGAAAGTGATAGAAGAACCTACAACTACAACAAAAATTCAAAAGGTTACGATGATTTAAATGTGCAACTATCTAATATTTTTGAGAACACTAATACAAGTAATAGAGTGGGTATTAGTTATCGTATACAAGAGAAAAAGTACACTGCTGGTATAGGTATTGGCGTGCAAATGGCCACACTGAATAGTTTTAACAAAACAAAAGATAGTACCCTAAGCCAGGCATTTAATAACCTATTTCCTAATGCTAATTTTACCTACAACTTTACAAAGAGTAAAACACTACGATTTAATTATAGAGGCAGAACCAATCAGCCAAGTGTAACCCAATTGCAACCTGTAATTGATAATAGCAATCCTTTAAATGTATCTCAAGGAAATCCTGCTTTAAAGCAAGAATTTACACACAACTTTAATATTGCATATACAAAATTTAATATGTTTACTTTCCGCAATTTTTTTGCCGGCTTAAATGGAAGTGTTACGGGCAATAAAATTGTAAATTCTATACAATACACACCTGTTGGTGGGCAAATAACAAAGCCAGTAAACTTAAATGGAGCTTATAATATTATTGGTTTTGCTAATATTGGCATTCCGGTGAAAAAGTTAAAAGGCAACGCAAGTTTTACCACCAATATTAATTATATAAGGGATGTTTCTTTAGTAAATAATAATAAGAATTATACCAACAATATTGGCATAGGGCAAACGCTAAGCTTTAATACCAATATTAAAGACAAACTAGACCTTAATTTTTCAAGCACTACTAACTACAATATTGCTCGTTACACGCTACAGCCAGAGCAGAACAACAATTTCTTTTCTGAAATTTTAGGTGTTGATGCTACTATAATTCTTAAAAAAGGTTGGTTATGGGCGCATGAGTTTGACTATACTATTAACCGCGGAAGAACTGCTGGCTTCAATCAAAATATTCCTATTTGGAATATGAGTGTTTCAAAGCAATTATTTAAGAAAAAAGAAGGTGAGCTTAAAGTAGGTATTTATGATTTGCTTAATCAAAACAAAAGCATTACCAGAAATATTACTGATAACACTGTGCAAGATGTAAGAACCACAGTTATACAACGTTATTTCTTAATAAGTTTCACCTACAACTTAAGAAAGTTTGCTGGTGCCTCCGCACAAATGCCGAGTTTTATGAATGGTATGTTCCGTAGAATGCAAAGAAGCGGTGGTAGCATCGGCGGGCCTATGTAAGCCTAGCTAGTTTATAACTGCCAATTACTTGCTTCCATGGTAAATTTTACTTCGTCTTTACCATACATACCTGCGGGTTCCCACCCCTGCAGGGTATAAAATTTTTCGGCTCTAGTATTGGGTGTTGTGCTAAGCCATACGGTTTCTTTTGTATTGGTAAAATACCAGTTAAGCATTAAGTTGTGTAAGTGTTTTCCAATACCTTTATTATCATAGTTAGGGTGCACAAATAAGGCCCACACATTCTTATCTACCATGTCTATAATGCTAAAGCCTACTACCACATTATCAATGGTGCAAACCCAACCTTTGCCACGTTGTGTTATGTAGGTTTCGCAATCGGCATCGGTTACCAATAGTGGGTTAGATAAAGTATTTTCTTTAACAGCATTTCTAACAATCTGTATTTGGGCTATATCACTAGTTAGGGCTTCTCTAAAATGCATAAATAATCAGTGTTTTTATTCTATATCGGTTACTCCACCGGTAACGGTAAATTTCATTGCTTCGGCAGCAGTAGTGTTATACAATGGTTTTACCTTTTCTTTTGGTACAATATAAGTAATACCCGAAATGGCATAGCTATGCGGTACGTACACCACTAAATGATCTTTTAATCCAAAATGCTCAGCTGTATTTTGGGTTACAAAGCCTATACGCCACACATCGGCGCCATCAATATTTACCAGAACAGCTTTATCAAATTTTTTCTTATTACCAGCAAAGGCTTCTAAAAAATCTTTAACTGATGTATAAATGAACTTAATGCCCGGTGTGTTTTCTAACACGTTATCTAATAAGGAAACCAGCTTACCCATAAAAAAGGAGGAAGAGAGCCAGCCAGTTATTACCACAAAACTTATTACAATAAAAAAACCTAAACCAGGAATTTTCTTAAAATTACCTTCTGCATCAACACCCACAATTGAAGGAAAAAGTTTGTGGGTAATACTTGGTAAAATATTATCTACCATTTCAAATAGCCATACAACTGCAAATATGGTTATGCCTAGTGGGGCTATTACAACTACTCCTTGCAAAAAGTACTGCAATACTTTACCACCATATTTTTTAAAATTCTGTTGCATTGCAATTTTTTCTAGCCAAATGTAAGCATACTACTACATTTTCCACGGCCAACATTTATCCTTGCCAATAACCACTTAACAAAAAAATGATAATAAATTTTCAATGGAAACTATCGTTACACAAAAAGTTTCTTTAGTTTTGCGCCAAATTTATACAAAGTGGATATAAAAGAACGAATACAGCACAAAGCAGGCGAACTGTTTATGCGTTACGGCATCCGCAGTATAACTATGGATGAAATTGCGGCACAGCTTGGTGTTTCAAAAAAAACAATTTACCAATCCTACGCTGATAAAGATGCATTGGTAATGGATGTGTTTTTATTTATTATGCACCATAATAAAGCTAGTATTGAGGCAGGTATTGTAAAATCGGAAAATGCAATACACGAACAGTTTTTATGTAGCGATACGGTGCAAGAAATGTTTGCCAATATGAACCCCGCTATTTTATTCGATATGCAAAGGTACCATCCAGTAGTTTTTAAAGAGTTTGAAAATTACAAGAAAAACTATGTGCATGCAATGATTAAAAGCAACATACAACGCGGCATTGCAGAAGGATTATACCGAGCAGAACTAGACGTACAATTAATAAGTTGGCTTGTATTAGAGTGCAATTTTCTATGTATGCACAGCGAAGATGTACAAAGTGGCAAGCACAATATGAGCTATATAGATACGCAACTAACCGACTTTACCTTACATGCACTTGCAACCACCAAGGGCCTAAAACTAATAGAAAAATATACCAAACAAAGAACAAAACAATAAAAATAGATACCACAAACACAAGCATATGATGAAAATTAAAAGAATGCTCCTGTTGTTACTAAGCTGCTTTGCATTGGCAGCTAACGCACAAACAGCAACAACCCAACAACCAACCGTGTATAACTTTTCAGTAAAAGACTGTATAGAATACGCTAAGAAAAACAATGTACAAGTAAAAAATGCTTTGCTACAAATAAGCATTCAAGAACAAACCAACCGTAGCATTACTGCTGCTGCCTACCCACAAATTAATAGCAGTATTGGTACACAGCACAATCCTAACATAGCTGTGCAAGTAATTCCCGATTTTATTTCACCAGCCACTTATGGCGTATTGGTAAATGAGGGCGTAAGAAACGGAAATGGTCAGCCCATAACCATGCCAAACCAGTTTGGGGCACTAGCCGCACAATTTGGTACAAAGTGGAATGCAAATGGTACCGTAAGCCTTAACCAAATTCTTTTTAACGGAGAAGTTTTTGTTGGCTTGCAAGCAAGAAGTACTGCAATGCAGTTTTACCAAAAAAACTATGAAGTAACAGAGCAAATTATACAAGCCAATGTGGTGAAGCTTTATTACCAATTAGTGGCATCTAAAGAGCAAATAGCTATTCTTGATGCAAATATTACCAGAGCAAAGGTATTGTTGAATGATACCAAAGCACTTTGGAAAAATGGATTTACCGAAAAGCTAAATGTAGATAGAGCCGAGGTGCAATTGGCAAATATTGAAACCCAGAAGCTACAAGTAAAAAATCAAATTGATAACGGTTACCTCGGTCTTAAATACTTAATTGGTATGCCAGTGAATGATGCGTTGGTACTAACAGAACAAGTTACTGCAGATAAAATAAAAGACGGAATATTAGATAGCTTTAACCACCAATACACTGCCAGACCAGAGTACGAGTATGCACAATTAGGTGTAAAACTGAATGAGCTTAACCTTAAGCGTTACAAATACGCATACTACCCAACCGCTAATTTAGCGGCAGCCTACAGTAAGCAAGCTCAAAGAAATGCTTTTAACTTCTTCGGAAAAGGCGATTGGTTTACCGCTTCATTTATACAATTTGGCGTATCAATGCCAATATTCAATGGATTTGGAAGAGATGCTAATATTAAAAAAACTGCCTTAGAATTAAAGCAATCGCAAAACCAATTATCTAATTTGAAAAACAATATTGATAATGAAGTAACTACTGCAAAAAATAACTTTAAGAATGCAATTATTACCTACGATTTGCAAAACAAAACCGTTCTTTTAGCCGAGCAGGTGTATAACCAAACCAAGAAAAAATTTGAAAGCGGCTTAGCAAGCAGTACTGATATTGCCAACACACAAGCCGATTTAATTACCGCTCAAAATAACCTTATTAATGCAATGTATAATGCAATTATTGCAAGGGTAGATTACTTTAGAGCATCTGGTAAAATTCCTTATTAATAATTTATAAAACCACCTAAAACTACATATATGAAATGTATTACTAATGCCTTAATAGCATGTTCTATACTACTTTTCACAGCTTGCCAATCATCTTCAAATAAAGAAGATAAAAATGTGGCTGCTAAAAAAAGCCAGCTCGAAAAATTAAAAGCCGATCAAGCAAAAATAACTACCGACATTGTAAAACTAGAAGCAGAAATTGCCAAGTTAGATCCTTCAATGGCTAAGCCAGATAATGCTAAGTTGGTAACATTTATTCCATTGGCCACAGGTCAGTTTACACATTATATTGATTTGGAAGGAAAAGTAATTTCCGACAATATTTCTTACATAACACCAAGAAACGGTGGCGGACAAGTGAAAGCCATTTTTGTAAAAAGGGGTGATGTAATAAAAAAAGGTCAGCTTATTTTAAAGATGGATGATGTAATTGTAAAAAAACAAATTGACCAAGTAAATACACAACTAGCCTTAGCAAAAGATTTGTTGAAAAGAAGAGAAAATCTTTGGAAAGAAAATATTGGTGCAGAAGTAGAATTGATTAGTGCAAGAAATACGGTTGAGCAAGTAGAAAAGCAAATTGCATTATTAAAAGAACAACAAAATTTTTCAAGCGTTTACAGCGATACAGAAGGTGTTATTGAAGAAATGAATGTAAGAATAGGAGAATTTTTTACCGGTAACCCCCTAACGGGTGGTATTAAAGTAGTAAATGTTTCCGACCTAAAAGTAGCTGTTAATGTACCCGAAAATTATTTAGGAAAAGTAAGTGTTGGCAACAACATGAAGGTGAATGTGGTAGAAGTAGGCGTAATCGAAAATGCCAAAATATTTAACGCAGGTAAAATTATTGACCCTAACACAAGGTCGTTTTTTGTTGAAGCAAAACTAAGCAATAACAAACTTTTCCGACCTAACCAATTAGCTACAGTGCAAATACAAGATTACGCTGCTAGTAATGCACTAACTATACCACTTGCTACTTTACAAACAGACGAAAAAGGAAAATTTGTAATGGTTGCAGTAACTGAAAACGGCAAATTAACTGCTAAGAAAAAACAAATTGTTACAGGCGAATTATACGGCGATAAATTAGAAGTAAAAGGTGGTTTATCCGTTGGTGATAACATTATAGTTGAAGGTTTTCAAGGCCTATACGAAGGTCAATCGCTTACAAGTACCTTAAAATAACTGCCCAACAATTGTCTCAATTTTTAAAAAATTTATATGCAATCAGCATTCAATAAATTCAAGGAGTTCAAACCCACTTCTTGGAGTATAAAAAACAAAACATCTGTATACCTACTGATGATTTTTGTAAGCTTAGCAGGTATTTTTCAATTTGTTACCTTACCTAAAGAACAGTTTCCTGATATTGTAATTCCTACTATTTACGTTCAAACGGTGTATGTGGGTAATTCGCCAAAAGATATTGAAAACCTAGTATCTAGACCAATTGAAAAACAAATAAAGAGTATTACCGGAGCAAAAATTAAAAAAACCACAAGTACTTCTCAGCAAGATTTTAGCGCCATTATTGTGGAATTTGATACCGATGTAAAAACGGATATTGCAATTCAAAAAGTAAAAGATGCGGTAGATAAGGCAAAAAAAGATTTACCAACCGATCTTACCCAAGAGCCTATAGTACAAGAGGTAAGCTTTAGCGAGCAGCCAATTATGTATGTAAATGTTAGTGGCGATTACGACTTGGTTAGGCTTAAAAAATATGCCGAAGACTTAAAAGATAAGTTAGAGGAGCTTAAGCAAATTAACAGAGTTGATATTGTTGGTGCACCTGAAAGAGAATTTCAAATTAATGTAGATAATTACCGCATGCAAAGTGCTGGAGTTACTTTCGATGATATTTCTAACGCTGTTCAAAGAGAAAATTTAGACATCTCCGGTGGATTATTAGAAGTAGGCAATATGCGTAGAAACTTGCAATTAAAAGGGCAAATAAAAACAGCTACTGAAATTGAGCAAATTATTGTAAGAAACACAAGTGGAGCTCCTATTTACTTAAAAGATATTGCTAACATTAAGGATACCACCAAGCAAAATGAAAGTTTTGCCCGCTTAGATGGTAAAAAGGTAATAACCCTTAACATTATTAAGCGTAGTGGCGAAAACTTAATTGAAACTTCTGATGATATTAAAAAGGCGGTTGCTGGTATGCAATCAACCGTTTTTCCTAAAGATTTAGAAGTAGTAATTACTGGCGATTTAAGCAATAAAACAAGGGTTTCCTTTAACGACTTAGTTAATAGTATTGTTATTGGCTTTTTACTAGTACTTATTATACTTATGTTTTTCATGGGTGTAGTTAACGCCTTCTTTGTGGCGTTAAGTGTGCCACTAAGTATGTTTGTTGCATTCTTGTTTTTACCCGCAGCCGATTTAATAGTTGGCTCTCATGTAACCCTCAATTTTATTGTACTATTTGCATTGCTATTTGGCCTCGGTATTATTGTGGATGATGCCATTGTGGTAATAGAAAATACACACCGCATATTCTCCGAAGGAAAAGGAAAAGTAAGTGCCCAACGCTCCGCTATGGAAGCCGCAGGTGAGGTATTTATTCCTGTACTTGCAGGTACACTAACTACGTTAGCACCATTTATACCATTGTTATTCTGGCCAGGTATTATTGGTAAGTTCATGGTGTATTTACCTACCATGTTAATTTTCACTTTATCGGCTTCCTTAATTGTTGCCTTTATAATGAATCCTGTATTTGCGGTAGATTTTATGAATCATGAGGAGCATGATGAAGTAAAAAAATCTAAGCTTAGCATCTTTAAAAAACCAGGCTTATGGATAGCTATAGCATTGGGTATTATTTTGGATGTAGCTGGCTCTACTTTCTGGGGTAACCTTATCATTTTTATGGTGTTAATGGTGTTGCTCAATCACTTTGTGCTCAAAGGGCTAATTGATGGTTTCCAAAAAAAGGCTTTGCCTTGGATTATGAACCATTATGAAAGTTTGTTAAGATGGTCTTTGGTGCGGTATAGACCTGTGTATTTATTAATAGGCACTATTCTGTTATTAATAGTTTCTGTAGTATTTTTTGGCGCAAGAAATGTACCAGTGGTTTTCTTTCCAAAAGGCGATCCTAACCAGGTATACGTGTACTTAAAATTACCAGTTGGTACACGTGTAGAATACACCGATTCTATTACAAAAATTTTAGAAAATAGAGTGTATAAGGTATTGAATATGGAAAATGGTAAGAAAAACCATTTAGTAGAAAGTGTAATTACCAACGTGGCTATTGGTGCCAACGACCCTTCGAGCGGCGATAGAAGTACACGTAGTGAATTAGGGCGTATTCAAGTATCCTTTGTAGAGTTTGAAAATAGAGAAGGCAAATCAACCAAGCCTTATATGGATACCATTAGGGCAGTAGTTAAAGGTATACCAGGTGCGGAAGTTAGTGTTGACCAAGAAAGTAGTGGCCCACCAACCGATCCTCCAATTAACATAGAAATTGCTAGTGAAGATTTTGATAACCTTATTAAAACTTCTGTTGGGTTAAAGAATTTTTTAGATTCTGTACAAGTTGCAGGTGTGGAGGAATTGAAAATGGATGTTGATTTAAACAATCCTGAAATTACACTTACAGTTGATAGAGAAAGAGCTTTAAGACAAGGTGTTTCCTCAGCCCAAATTGGTTTGGCATTGCGTACTGCCTTATTTGGTAAAGAAGTAAGTAAAATTAAAGATGGAGAGGATGAGTATAAAATACAATTACGCAATAATGAAATTCAAAGAGCCAACTTGGTAGAATTACTAAATATGCGTATCACGTTCCGTGATTTTGCATCGGGTGGGCAAGTAAAGAGTATACCAATTAGTGCCCTTACAAAATTTGACCTTACATCTACACTTGGTAGTGTAAAGCGTAAGAACCAAAAAAGATTAATTACACTAAGAAGTAATGTATTAAACGGGTACACCCCAACTGCAGTAAATGAAGTGCTTGCAGGCCATATTGCTACTTATAGTAAAAAGGCTAATGGAGTATCTATTAAGCAAACGGGTGAAGGTGAGCAACAAGCAGAAACAGGCGCCTTCCTTGGTAGAGCGTTGTTAATAGCATTAATGCTAATACTGTTTATATTGGTTTTACAATTTAATAGCATTAGTAAATCTGTAATAATACTTACAGAAATTATATTCAGCGTTATTGGTGTGTTACTTGGTTTTGCATTTACTAGAATGGAGGTTTCAGTAGTAATGACGGGTATCGGTATTGTTGGGCTTGCAGGTATTGTGGTTAAAAATGGTATCCTAGTTATTGAGTTTGCCGACGAGCTAAGAAGCCGTGGTTACAAAACTAGGGAAGCGGTAATTCAAGCAGGTAAAACACGTATTATTCCAGTATTGCTAACCGCTGTTGCTGCTATATTAGCCTTGGTGCCGTTAGCCATTGGTTTCAATATCAACTTTATTACCATGTTCTCCGACTTAGATCCACATATTTTCTTCGGTGGCGATAATGCAGTATTCTGGAAACCACTAAGTTGGACAATTATTTTCGGTCTTGCTTTTGCCTTTTTTATGACACTTATTATTGTGCCAGCAATGTATTTGATTGCCGAAAGGTTAAGAAGACCAATGCGTAACATGTTTGGCGGAAAATGGATAAGCATGTTAGGTATACCACCACTTACAATTATCTTCTTACCATTAATGTTAGTAGCATTAATTAAGCATGCAATTGATAGAAGCAGAAGGCGAAGAAAGTACGCCAACGATAATAGCACCACTAATGAAGCATTTTATGGAAGTTGGTTTTAATCTTTAAATACTATTGAAGAACTCAAGAGGCGGCCAAGGCCGCCTCTTTTTATTAACCAAGTTTGCGGTAATTTACCCAACCAATAAGCTTTACTAGTTATATTTGCCACCGCAATTATAACAAATATGAAATTCTACAATATTCTCATCAAGTTTCGTTTTTATATCGGTTTATTTACCTTGGCATTGGCTATTTTGGTAAATGTAACCAGCGGCTTTTGGCCTTCTTTTATTCTATATTTAGCTGCTGTTGTAGCAATTGCTTCACACTTTTTTATTGGTCCTTTAAGGTTAATACAGGAGCCAATGGAAAACGGGAAAATGGATGAAGTACAAAAAATAATTGATAGTATTTGGTTCCCAAATTTGTTATTTAAGCCAATAAGAAGTACCTATTTTACCATCAAAGGCAATATTGCCATGATGAATCAAGATTTTACCACCGCCGAGGCTCATCTTAAAAAAAGTGGTGAACTTGGCTCCGCAATGCCAGAGGCAGAAGGCGCTAACAAACTTCAATTGGGTATGATGGCTTTGCAAAGAAACGATTTCAAGCAAGGGGAAGCTTATATTAGAGCAGCTATTCGTTTAGGAATTCCGGACAAAGAAAGTGAGGCGATGGCGTACTTAGCAATGACGCAAATATTTATGCGTAAAAGTGATAGAAACTCACTAAGAGCAGCAAAAGAATTTTACAGAAAGGCAAAAGACTGCAAGCCAAAATCGGAACAAATTGTAGAGCAGCTAAAACAAATGAACCAATACATTAGCCGCATTCCAGGTTAAAATTATTAAGGCGGGGCAATTGCCCCGCCTTAATAATTTTAGGTAACATAAGTAGTTCTATTTATCCAAAAATTACTTCCTTGTTTCCTTTGGTTATAAAGTTAAACCGCTGCTCCACTGCTGTGTATCTGTAAGCAAATATCTCTTTCAATTGTGCCTTCACCATTATTGTATTTGCAATATCGCCTAATATCCACATAGGTAATTTGTAGTGTACAATATCTGTCATTTCCACACCACCTTCTACTTGTTTAAAATGATGTTGGTGGTGCCACATGCTATAAGGTCCAAATCTTTGTTCATCTACAAAATAGGCTTTATCAACCACATGCGTTATTTCTGTCATCCAATACAGGGGTATCCCAAGAATAGGCTTTACAATGTATTCTATTATTTGCCCGCAATACATAGTTACTCCATGGTGCTTACTTATTATTTCGAACCCTAAATTACTAGGTGTTATGTCTTTCAGGTTAGCTGGCTTGCTAAAAAAATCCCAAGCTTCCTCCATAGTTATTGGCAATACTTGAACAGTTTTTAGGGAATATACTTTACTCATTTGGGCTTGTTTGTGTTATAACAACAGCTCAATAAATACTTAGTTCATATCAAATAAATTTAGTTTGTATTCTTTCGCTTTTATCAGCATTCTTTACGTATTTATTTAGTTTATTTACTTACAATATCAATAGTTATGGCAGCACAGCAACAGCTAGAAGTTTTTAATAATGTTTATGCCCAGCTTAATGCGGAGCAAAAAAAAGCGGTTGATGCTATTGAAGGTCCGGTAATGGTTATTGCAGGCCCTGGCACAGGAAAAACACAAATATTAAGTGCAAGAATTGGCAAAATTTTGTTGGAAACAGATACGCAGCCAGATAATATTTTATGCCTTACCTATACCGATGCAGGTACGCTTGCCATGCGTAAGCGCTTAATGAAGTTTATAGGTACGGAAGCCTATAAAGTGCATATTCATACCTTTCATTCCTTTTGTAATGAAATTATACAAACCAATCTTAGCTACTTTGATAAAAACGCCTTAGACCCTTTGTCTGAATTAGAAAAATCAGCTTTTTTAAAACAGTTAATAGATGGCTTTAAAGAGAATAACCCGTTGAAGCGTTACAGGGGTGATGTGTACACAGATGCAGGAAAAATATTTGCCGTTTTTCAAACTATAAAGAAGGAAGGCTTTGTGCCAAATGATATGCTATTGGCAATTGATGCCTACATAACCAACTTGCCATTTAGAGAAGAATATATATACAAAAAGGCTAGCGGAAATAATAAAAAAGGAGATGTAAAGCAAAATGCAGTAAATGAAGAAATAGAAAAAATGCAAAAGTTGAAAGCCGCAATAGAAGCTTATGAAAGTTTTCAAACAATTATGCAAAAACAAAACCGTTATGATTTTGATGATATGATACTTTGGGTTATAAAGGCATTTACAACTCACGAAAATTTATTAAGAAAATATCAAGAACAGTATTTGTATATATTGGTAGATGAGTTTCAAGATACAAGCGGTACACAAAATAAATTGGTGGAACTATTATTGAATTATTGGGACGTTCCTAACGTATTTGTTGTAGGAGATGACGACCAAAGTATCTACAGGTTTCAAGGAGCAAATGTGGAGAATATGCTAAATTTTGCTCAGAAATATGCTAGCCATTTACAGCGTATTGTGCTTACAAATAATTACCGATCTACACAACCAATACTAGATATTTCAAAGTCGGTTATTGAAAAAAACGAGCAGCGATTAATTAAGCAAATACAAGGGTTAAGTAAAAACTTAGTTGCCAGTAATACCAATATTAATCAACTAACACATTTACCAAAAGTACTTGCCTATAATTCGCAACACGAGGAGATGATTGGTGTATGCCAACAAGTACAGCACTTAATACAAAATGGTGTATCACCAGCTAAAATTGCCATTATATACAAGGAACATAAGTATGCTGAAACACTTGCAAATTATTTGAATAAACTAAAAGTACCTTTTTACGCAAAAAAATCTGAAGATGTGCTTACACAGCCTTTCTGTGTTAAGCTAATAAAAATTTTACAATATTTATACCATGAGCATGATGTTAGCTTCGGTGGCGAGGAACTACTTTTTTATATTCTTCATTACGATTTTTGGCAAATTCCCGCAATAGAAGTTGCTAAGCTTGCAAGTGAAGCCTCTGCAAGAAGCAAAGACAAAAAAACTATTCGTCAATTACTTACAGAGAAGCAGGTAAATGTGCAGAAAGATTTATTTTCTCCGGCTGTAAACAATCAATTGAAAAACGCAAGCGAACAGCTAGAAGCCTTAATAGCATTAGTACCCAACACTAGCTTACAGCAACTATTTGAAGCGGTAATACAGCATTGCGGTATTGTACCATACGTGATGGAGCATCCTGAAAAATATTGGTTACTTAAGCAGCTAACTGCCTTCTTTAATTTCATAAAAGAAGAAACCCATAAGCAGCCATTGCTCACCTTGCCCGAGCTAATAGATAATTTGCAGTTAATGCAACAAAATGGAATTGCAATACCAATAGTACAAGTTAATGGAACCGAAAAAGGCGTTAACCTACTTACCGCACACGGCTCAAAAGGCCTAGAATATACACATGTATTTTTCGTGGGTTGTAACTCAGATACTTGGGAGAAAAAGGTAAAGAATAACCAACAGTTTAAGTTTCCAGATACGTTATTAAATAATACCAATAAACAAGCGGATGAAGAAGAAACAAGGCGTTTATTTTACGTAGCAACCACAAGGGCCGAAACACACTTAAATATTTCTTACGGCTTACAAGATGATAAGGGTAGAGGAAAAGAACCATCAATGTTTGTTGCAGAAATTGTGGCGGAACATAATATTGAAATTGAAAAAGTAGCGTTAGACGAAAGCGTAATTTTTAACTTCAGCATTTTACAATTAAAACCCACTAAGCCAGAGATTGACCAAAAGGAGCAGGAATTTTTGCAGCCAATACTTTCTAATTTTACCTTAAATGTTACTGCACTAAATAATTATTTAGAGTGCCCTTTGAAGTTTTATTATCAGAATTTAATCCGTATTCCATCCAGTAAAAGTGAAAGCTTAACTTTTGGTAGCGCAGTGCACGACGCGTTAGATAAGCTTTTTAAAAAAATGCTAGAAACGCCTTCTCCAAAACAGTTCCCAAGTGTGGATGTATTGCTACAAGACTTTAACTATTACATGCAAAGGAATAGGGAAACATTTACAGAAACCCAATACAAACGACGATTGGAATATGGTGCAAAAGTGTTGCCAGATTATTACAATAAATATATAGCCGAATGGAATAAAATTGTAGCGGTGGAAAGAACCATTGCAACCGTTGTTAATAATGTACCCATAAAGGGGAAAATTGATAAGCTTGAATTTGATGGAAAAAATATTAACGTAGTTGATTATAAAACTGGCGACTATGAGAATGCTAAGATTAAAAAGGTGTTTAACACCCCTAATGAAAAAAATATTCATGGCGGAAATTACTGGCGTCAAGCAGTGTTTTATAAACTACTAATTGATAATTACGAGCAAAAAGATTGGCAAGTAATTAGTACTGAATTCGACTTTGTTGAGCCAGATAAAAAAGGACTATACCAAAAAGAAAAAATTGTAATTACGCCGCAAGATTTAACAACAGTAAAGCAACAAATTACCGAGGTGTGGCACAAAATTCAAAACCGAGATTTTTATATTGGTTGTGGTAAAGCAGAATGCCAATTCTGCAATTTTGTTAAAGACAGTAAAATAGCTATACAATTACATGATGTTGCGGAAGAAGCATAGTTTGTGTGCGGCTTAGCCATTAATTTTGCCGAAATGATTAGGAATTATTACTCACTATTTTTTTGTATTGCCCTTTTAGTATACACCATCGTACTAAGTAGTTGTGGTAATATTATTCCTCCATCAGGCGGAGCAAGGGATACCATTCCGCCAATACTGGTTAATGCCCTTCCTGCGGAACGAACCACTAATTTTAATGCCCAAAAAATTGTACTAACGTTTAATGAATATGTACAGCTTGCCAATGTGCAGCAACAATTAATTGTTGCCCCTAACCCTACTAATCCTCCACAAATTGATAGTAAACTAAAAACCATTACTATTCGCCTGAAGGATAGCCTGTTGCCTAACACTACCTACAGCATTAATTTCGGAAATGCAATACAGGATATAAACGAAAATAATCCTTTACGCAATTTTACTTATCTCTTTAGTACTGCTAACCAATTAGATAGTAACACAATTACTGGTAAAGCATTATTAGCCGAAACTGGCCTTATAGATACTACGTTAATTGTGGTTGCACATAGCAATTTATCCGATACGTCTATAATAAAAAATAGGCCAATTTATTACACTACAATTGATAATAAAGGAAATTTTCTTTTTAAAAATCTACCCAACAAGGCTTTTAATCTCTTTATCGTT
>Ga0114942_1000086_pt1 | contig 23999 bp, 25 predicted proteins | sample LowerColdCreek_FD_88674 | JGI IMG/M metagenome (GOLD analysis project Ga0114942, IMG submission 88674) | Groundwater microbial communities from Cold Creek, Nevada to study Microbial Dark Matter (Phase II) - Lower Cold Creek | ecosystem: Environmental > Aquatic > Deep subsurface > Groundwater ... | reverse complement strand
GGCCAGCCTGGCGGCCTCGACGTTCATCTCGTAGGCCAGGCCGGCGAGGTCGTAGTCTTCCTGCGCGACAGACGTCGCACCGAAGGTGTTGGTCTCGATGAGGTCGGCGCCGGCGGCGAGGTATTGCTCGTGGATCTCCAGCAGCACGTCGGGCCGCGTGAACATCAGCATCTCGTTGTTGCCCTTCAAGTCCTTGTGATGGTCCTTGAAGCGCTCGCCGCGGTAGTCGGCCTCGGTGAGCTTGTAGCGCTGGATCATGGTGCCCATGGCGCCGTCCAGGATGGCAATGCGGTTCTGCAACAGGGCCGGCAGGCCTTGGGCGCGGGTGTAGGCGATGGGCTTCATGATGGGCGCCATTTTCGCAGGCTCCGCGTGCCCCTAGTCGGGCTTGAAGAACTCCGCCGCCTCGGCCAGCACCACCTCGGGCGCTTCCTCGGCGATGTAGTGGCCACTGTCCACCGCACGGCCGGTGACGTGCTCGGCCGCGTCCTGCCAGAGCTTGAGCGGCTCAAAACAGCGGCCGACCACGCCGTTGGCACCCCAGAGCACGCGCAGCGGCTGCGTGATACGCCGGCCGGCGTCGCGGTCGGCGCGGTCGTGGGTCAGGTCGATGCCGGCGCCAGCGCGGTAGTCGGCACACACGGCTGCGGCTGAACCAGGGCGCTGGATGCAGCGCTCGTACTCGGCCCAGGCGGCTGGCTGGAAGAAGTCGCCGCTACGGCCCATGCCCTCACGCAGATAGGCCAGCGGGTCGGCCTCGATGAAGCGCTCCGGTCGAGGCGCCGGTTGGATCAAGAAGAACCAATGCCAATACCCGCGAGCGAAGGCCTCGGTCGTGCCCTCGTACATGGCCAGCGTGGGCGCGATGTCCAGCAGCATCAGCCGCGTGACGGCGCCGGGGTGGTCCAGCGCCAGCCGGTGCGCGACGCGGGCGCCGCGATCATGGGCCAGCACGGCGAAGCGCTCGTGGCCCAGCGACTGCATCAACGCCACCGCATCCAGCGCCATCTCGCGCTTGGCATAGGCCGCGCTGCCCTCGCCGGCCGGCGGGCGGTCGCTGTCGCCATAACCGCGCAAGTCCATCAGCACGACGCGGCGGGTCTGCGCCAGCACGGGCGCCACGCGGTGCCACATCGCCATCGTCTGCGGGTGGCCGTGCAGCAGCAACAGCGGCGGCAGGCCCGAATCCGAGGGGCCGCCCTGGCGGGCGAACAGCGTGATGCCGTCGCGCTGAACGGTGAGTGATTGCAAGTCGGTCCACATGCCGGCGATTGTGGGCGGCTGCAGCGTATAAGCTTTTGTTATGCCCGGCGTATTCACCAGCGCTTGCGCCCGCCGATGCACACCGAACAATCCCCTCGCCCGCACTCCCCTGTCGCCACCATGAAGACTCTTCTGTTGTCTGCCTCCCTCGCGCTGCTGGCGCCGCTGGCCGCCCAGGCCCAGGGCAAGCCGCTGATCTACTGTGCCGACGCCAGCCCCGAGGGCTTCGACCCCGGCCTGTGGGACAGCGCCAGCACCAACATCGTCAGCGCGCAGATGTTCGACGGGCTGCTGGGCTTCAAGCGGCCCACCACGGAATTGGCCCCCAAGCTGGCCACCAGCTGGGAGATCTCGCCGGACGCCAAGAGCTTCACCTTCAAGCTGCGCCCGGGCGTGAAGTTTCAGAGTACGCCGTGGTTCAAGCCCACGCGCACGCTGAACGCCGACGACGTGGTGTTCACGTTCAGCCGCTTCATCGACCCCAACCACCCGTTCAACAAGGCCTTCCCGGCCGTCTTCGTCTACCCGCAGAACCTGGGCCTGGCCAAGCTGATCGCCGGCATCGACAAGGTCGACGACCTGACCGTGCGCTTCCGCCTGCACCAGCCCAACGTCACCTTCATCGCCAACTTCGCCTTCGCCTGGGCGGGCATCCACTCGGCCGAGTACGGCGCGCAGTTGCTGAAGGCCGGCAAGGCCAGCCAGATCAATGTGCAGCCGGTCGGCACCGGGCCCTTCATGTTCAAGAGCTACGCCAAGGACGACGTGCTGCGCATGACGGCCAACCCCGACTACTGGGGCGGCAAGCAGCCCACCACCAACCTCGTCTTCAGCATCAGCCGCGAGCCCAATGTGCGCGTGCAGAAGATCGCTGCCGGTGAATGCCATGTGACGGCGGCGGTGCGCGACGTGGACATCGCCGGCCTGGCCGGCAATGCCAACGTCAGCATTGAGAAGATCCAGGCGCTGAACATCTCCTACCTGGGCTTCAACCTGAAGAAGGCGCCCACCGACAAGCGCGAGGTGCGCGAGGCGCTGGACATCGCCATCGACCGCGATGCCGTCTTCAAGGCGCTGTTCCCGCGTGGCGACGCGATGCAGGCCGTCAGCGCCTTCCCGCCCGCCATCCCTGGCTACAACAAGAAGCTCAAGAACGAGTTCGATCCGGCCAAGGCCAAGGCGCTGCTGGCCAAGGCGGGCTTTCCGAACGGCTTCGAGATCGACCTGTGGGCCCTGCCCGTGCAGCGACCCACCAACCCCAACGGCCAGCTGATGGCCCAGCTCATCCAGCAGGACTGGGCCAGGATCGGCGTCAAGGCCAGCATCAAGACCTTCGAGTGGGGCGAGTACCTCAAGCGCGCCAACAACGGCGAGCACAACGTCTACATGAGCGGCTGGAGCGGCGAGACCGGCGACGCCGACGACTTCCTGACGCCCAACCTCAGCTGCGCGGCCAACAAGAGCGGCATCAAGTTCTGCAACGCCGAATTCGAGAAGCTCATCGACGAGGCCCGCGCCACGCCCGACCAGAAGAAGCGCATCGCGCTGTACGAGAAGGCCCAGGAGATCTTCAAGCGTGAGCGGCCGTGGATCACGATGGCGCATTCGACGGTCTACATCCCGGTGCGCAAGGACGTGGTGGGGTTCAAGATGGCGCCGAACGGGTCGGTCGACTTCGAAGGGGTGTACCGGAAATGACCGCCAAGGCCGTAGTGACTTCCTGGGCCGAGCGCCGGGCCGCCCCAAGCCGGCCCTCACGACTGGCGGCCGGGCTCCTGGCCCGGCAGTCGGTCGGCCCCCTCGGGGGGCGGATCAGCGTACCCGCTGGGCTGGGGGCCTGAATGCGCCTTCGGCATATCGAGGTCTTCCACGCCATCATGCAGGCCGGCACCATCAGCGGCGCCGCCCAGCTGCTGCACATCTCCCAGCCCGCCGTCACCAAGGTGCTGCAGCACTGCGAGCTGCAGCTCGGCATGGCGCTGTTCGACCGCGTGCGCGGCAAGCTCTACCCGACACCCGAGGCGCAGCGCCTGTTCGTCGAGATCGACAAGCTCAACCGCGACCTCGTGGGCATCCGCCGCCTGGCCGCCAACCTGAAAGCAGGCGAGACCGAGCAGGTTCGGCTGGTCACCACGCCCGCCCTCGCGACAGCCATCGTGCCGGCCGCGATGACGCCCTGGTGCAAGGCCTTCCCGCAGGCGCGCTGCTCGCTGGCCACGCACCACACACGCGAGATCGTCTCCGCGCTGCTGCTGGGCGAGGCCGACCTGGCGCTGTCGCTGCAGGACCCGCGCCACCCCGGCATCAAGGCCGAAGTCATCGCCAGCGGCGCGATGGCCGCGCTGTGCCCGATCGGCAGCCCGGAGGCGATGGAAGACGGCCCTGCAACGCCCCTGGGCCTGGCCGACATCCGCACCGAGATCGTCGGCCTGCAAAGCGACGACCCGCTGGCCGGACTGCTGCACCACGCGGGCGAGGCACTGGGCCAGCCACTCGCCAGCCGCATCACCGTGCAGACCTACCAGCTCGCCCGCGCGCTGGTGGAAGCCGGTGTCGGCATGACGTTGGTGGACCCGTTCACCGCCGCCAGCGCCGACCTCGCCAAGGTGCGGGTGCGCCCGCTGGCACCGCCGGTTGCCGTGCACCTCTACCTGCTCAGCGCCGCCAGCGCGCCGCTGGGCCAGGCCTCGCGGCGGCTGGTCAAGTTCATCACCGCGGCGGCGCACGCCCATCTCGCGAGACTGCCTTGATCCGCATTGAAGACATCGCCGGCCACCCGGACTTCCGGCCGCTGGCCAGCCTGCAACAAGGCATCGCCACCGACCTGCGCTACGCCACTGCCGACAACTTCGTCGGCCACTCCGTCTACGCCGGCATCGACTGCGCGTGGCTGCGCCGCGAGGCCGCCGATGCGCTGGAACACGCCGCCGCCTGGCTGCACGAACGCCGCCCCGGCTACCGGCTGCTGGTGCTGGACGCGCTGCGCCCGCAACGCGTGCAGCAGCGCCTGTGGGACGAGCTGCAGGGCACGCCGCTGACGATGTACCTGGCCCACCCCGAGCGCGGCTCCATCCACAGCTTCGGCATGGCGGTGGACCTGACGCTGCTGGACCCGGCCGGCCGCGAGATCGACATGGGGTCGGGTTTTGACGAGATGACGCTGGCCTCCCACCCCGACCACGAGGCCGAGCACCTGGCGCTGGGCGCGCTGGCGCCGCAACACCTGATTGAGCGCGGCTGGCTGCGCGCGGCGATGCGTGAGGCGGGCTTCCACGGCATTGCCACCGAGTGGTGGCACTTCGACTTCGGCGACCGCGTGGCGGTCAGGCGGGATCTGCCCAGGGTGCTTTAAAAGCGCTTCTCCATGAACACGCTCAAGGGGTCATCGGCATAGCCACCGAACGGCCCGCAGCGCGCGTAACCGCAGCGGGCGTACAAGCCCAGCGCCTCGGGCTGATACGGCCCCGTCTCCAGCCTGAGCAGGCCGCAGCCACGGGCTGCCGCCTCGGCTTCGAGCCGCGTGAGCAGCCGTCGGGCCAGCCCCTGGCCGCGCGCGGCCGGGCTGACGAACATGCGCTTGATCTCGCCGTACTCCGCGCTCAGCACGATGGCCCCGCAGCCCATCGCCCGCCCCGCCGCATCCCGGGCCACCGCGAACAGCACCTGCGGCTGGGTCAGCGCGGCGAGGTCCAGCGCATGGCGGCTCTCGGGCGGGTAGAGCGTGTCCTGGTAGGCATCCAGCTCGGCGATGAGGGCGATGACCTCGGGCTGGTCGGCGGATTCGAGGGCGATGCTTGCTGGAGGATTCATCGGCTGTCGGGCTCGTGGCAGGCCACGCACAGCTTGTTGCCGTCCGGGTCGCGGAAATAGGCGCCGTAGTAGTGGGCGTGGTACTCGGGGCGCAGGCCGGGCGGGCCTTCGCAGCCGCCGCCATGGGCCAGGGCGAGGGCATGAACCGCGTCCACCTGGGCCCTGGCGCGCGCGAGGAAAGCCACCATCTGGCCGTTGCCCGGCTGGTGCGGCTGCTGGTTGAAGGGCCGGCCGATCAGGAACAGCGGCCTCGGGCCGGGCGACGACTGCCAGCCGGCCCAGGGGCGCTCGTCTTCCTGGAAGCGGAACTGCACTTCAAGCGCATCGAGCACAGGCTTGTAGAACGTCAAGGCGCGCTCGAAGTCGGAGACGCCCACCATGATGTGTGAGAACACGGGATACCTACTTTCCTTGCGAGGCGGCCAGCCCATCGATGGCCGCGTTCAGTTGCTGCTGGCTTGGTCCGGCATCGGCCGGCACCTCGCCTGCAAGCAGCCCATGCAGATGCTCGGCCACGACCGCACCCACCGCATGCAGGGCCTCATGTCGCGCCAGGCCCTGCTGCTGCAACCGGGCCATGGCGCGCACCGTTGGGCCAAAGCCGGTGGCGATCTGGTTCTCCACGATCACATGCATCGCCGCATGTGCCTTGCCGCCGTTCACCCTGATGCGGTGCGATGCATGGAACAGCACCACCAGCCGGAGCCGCTCGGCCTCTGACCAGGACAACCAGACCGCCGCGTCGGGCTGCGTGCTCGGGTTGTAGGTGGTGGGGAGCACCCGGCCTGGATGCGTCCGCTTGGGCTGGCTCACCATGTCATTCCCCAGTCGACCCGAACATGCAGCTTGAGTTGCAGCGCGCAGCACCCGATCTCATCGCGCGGCTTGCGGTACGGCTACGACCCGAGGCGAAGGATGGGCACATACATCACGGCAGCCACCAACAAGGGCACTACCAAGAAGATTGCGGCCCCCGCGACCAGGGCGACCAGCCCGCGTTGCTCCTTGCGCGGCCATGCAAGCCACACCGCCAGCACAAGCAGCGGCAGGGCCAACAGTGCCGGATAGAACTTCAGCGACAGCGAGGTCAGCAAGGGCAGACCTGCGCCGAAGGACTGGAATACGTCCTTGAACCCCGGGATCGCTGCAAAGGTCACGAATCCCGCCATTGCCGCGAGGCCCAGCCCCAGTAGCGCTCGTTCCCTCAACACTGCATTGCTCATGCTGCCTCCCCAGGAAGTAAATCGTCTTCAAAAGGGCCTGCCAACTCAGCTGCTTTGTCGATGGCGATGCCCGGACCGCACGCTATCGCATCGCGTCCAGCGCACCGCTGGCAGCCAGGTCTCCATAGACCTTGAATGCGAACTCGCCCGTGTAGAAGGCGTCGAAGGCTTCCTGGGTGCGCGGGAAGCGGTAGGTCTTGGCGAACTCGCTCCGGGCCGTGGTGTTGACGACACCCTCCCCCGCCGGCTCGCTCGAAGGCACCATGCGTATCACGCTGACGACGAAGCCGAAGTAGCGCCCCTGCGCGTTCTCGCCCACGTCGTTGGCGATCTGCACCACGCGGTTGCAGCGGTGCTGGGCCAGCGCCTCCATGACGAGGCTGGCGGCCTCGGGCCCCTGGCTCACCGCGACGGTTAGGCGCTGCGACTTCACCTTGGCCTGCTGCAGATAGTCCTGCAGATGCTCGCCGATGGCCTTGTTGATGGTCTGCCACATGCTGGCCACCTGGGCGTCGGCGAAGGTGCTGCCGATGCTGCCGTCCACGAGCAGCCCGCAGCCGCGCTGGTCGAGCAGATAGGCCGGCACGCCCTGGGCGCTGGCCAGGCCGTGTGCGCCCAGCGATAGGCAGAGGGCGAGGAGGAGGCGTCTATGTCGAGCTTGCATGGCGAAGAAGATGCGCAATGGAACAGGAGCCGGGAGCATGCCTCATGGCGCGCAGGCCAGCGCCCTCGCTGAAGGGCCAGGTCTTGCTGGCCAACTGGCCGTCGGCACCGCCAGGCGATGTGAGGCGCAGGAAGAGCACGTTCCGAGCGCGAGCCAACCCGTGATGGCCAGCGCACTTCGACACCCCGGCCTCGGAGCGCAGAGCTACGGAATGGCGTCCGGCACCACCCATTCCGACAGCGCAATGCCGTAGGCGTCTTCTGCGCAGGCAAACGCCTCGTCCACCGTCTCGTGCCATGAATCGGCGGCATAGCGCCCATCCAAGGATTGGTAGACCAGCAGGAAGTTCTTGCGGCCATCGTCGGTGACCTCGAATCGAAACTCGATCTCGAGCGCGTTGTCGTCGTCAGGATCGGCCGGGGACCAGCCGCTGTTGGGGTGACCGAGGATGCGCACGACCCGGCGTGCGATGGTTGCATAGGATTTCATCGATTCGTTCCACTTGTCCTGGTGTTGTAGAGCGGGGCGCGACCGCACGATTGCTCACGGCCCGCGCCGCTCTTGCGCCAACCGCTCCAGAACGCCGCGCACGCCCGCCCCCTCGCTGATCTGCGGGTTCGAGTACCCATCGCTCTTGCCCGCCTCCTGCTCCCGCACCTCGATGACCTTGCGCGCGTGGGCATGCGCCTCGGTGAACGACCAGGTCTTGCGCAGCGCCTCTTCAAACATCGCCCGGCCGAAGAAGGTCAGCTCCGAGCGCTTGCCGCAGCCGTAGGAGGTGTGGTCGGCATCCGCAGCCGTCATCACCAGCGTGCCGTCCCCGGCCAGCGGCGGGATCCAGCTGCCGGAGTAGCAGGCGGATACCGACACCACGCGCCAGCGCACGCCGGCTTCGTCCAGCCAGCGCTTCAGCAGTTCGGGCGTCATCGGCGCGGTCTGCAGGGGCGAGGTGTCTGCGGCCAGCTTGCCGTCGGCGCCGCCATGCGACGTGAGGTGCAGGAACAGCACGTCGCGCTCGCGGTCCATGACGGTCGCCACATGGGCAATCGCCTTGCGCAGGTTCAGCGGCGTGGCCCAGGGCAGCGTGGTCACGGTGGCGGGGTTCACCACCAGCTCCACCAGCCGGCCGTCGGCGCCGAAGCGCTCGCGCATCGTCTTCGCGACGACGGCGCTCTCGCGCATGAAGACGTCCTCCGCCGCATACGGTGCATAGGTCAGCGCGTAGACGTTCACGCGGCCGGGCACGGGCGGCTGCAGGTCGGCCAGCGCCCGGGACAGCAGCTGCGGCTGCGCGTCGACGACCTCGTCGGTCAGCGGCAGGCCGGCCCAGGCGTCGGCGTCGGGCGCCGGCTCGGCCCACCAGAACGTCGTCGGCGCGACCCAGCCCGGGATGGCCAGCGCCAGCGGCGTCACCAGCAGGACGGCGGCGCGCGCCAGCCCGCCCGCCGCCACGCGCCACAGCAGAGCCATCTGCGCCCCCCCCAGCCAGGCCAGGCCCAGCAGCCAGGACGCCCAATACACGCTGGCCGGCCAGCCGTCCACCGGGCCCAGCGCCGCCCGCAAGGCCAGCACGACGGCGCCGTCGAGCCAGGTCAGCAGCAGGCCCGCGCTCCAGGCCAGCGCCAGCAGCGTGGCGGCGCTGGGCGCGGCGGGCTCGATGCTGCGGGCGGACCTGGCCACGACCCAGCTCAGCCAGGCCATCAGCGCAAAGTCCGCCCAGCCCTGCACGAAGCTGCGCCACAGCAGCTCCGGGCTGCCTTCCATCAACACCCGCTGTGCGGCGACGGTGCTCAGCAACAGCGCGACGGCCAGCACCGCCAGCGTCAGCGGCCGCGCCTGAAGGCCCGCCCAGAGCGGCGCGCGCAAGGCCAGCACCCGCGCGCCTTCGCGCAGCCAGGCCGGGCGCGACTGGGCCGCGTCTGCCTGAAATTCGCGCGGCAGTTTCGGCAGTTGCGGCAGGTCTGCCGGCGCGCCTGGCGCCTGCTGTTGCTCGTCCATCCCTCGTGCCTCCCTAGGCTGCCATGTGCTCGAAGCGCTGCCGCACCACGCCATCCACTTCCAGCGTGCCAGTGAACATGTCGTACGGCCGCACCCACCAGCCGCTGTCGTTGTACAGCGGCCGGTAGACGACCAGCGCCTCTAGCGTCTCGCTGTGGCGGGCCACGCCCATCACCTCGTACTCGAGGCCCTTGTAGTGCCGGTAGCGGCCGGGGGCGATGGCGGGCAGGGGTGGCAGGTCGTCGGTCATGGGCGCATTGGACCTCAGCGACACTGGCGCGATGAACGCGATGAACGCTTCCCGCCGCCAACTCCTGCAGTTCAGTGCCGCCGCCACCGGCCTGCTGGCTGCAGCACCTTCCGCCCATGCTTCCGGGGCCGTGCTGGCGCCACGGCTGAAGCCGGGTGACACGCTGGGCCTGGTCAGCCCGGCCAACGCCACCTTCGAGCGCGAGCCTTTGAGAATCGCCACCGAGTCGCTGCAGGCGCTGGGCTTCAAGGTCAAGCCGGGCCCCCATGTCGCCGCGCGACGCGGGCCGTTTGCCGGCACCGACGCGCAGCGCGCCGCTGACGTGAACGCGATGTTCGCAGACGACTCGGTCGCCGGCATCCTCGCGCTGACCGGCGGCTCGGGCTGCAACCGCATCGTCGACAAGCTGGACTACGACCTCATCAAGCGCAGACCGAAGTTCTTCGGCGGCTTCAGCGACCTGACCAGCCTCGTCAACGCCATCCACCGCCAGACCGGCCTCGTCACGTTCCACAGCCCGGTGGCCGGCTCGGAGTGGAACGACTACTCGGTGCAGAGCTTCAAGGCCGTGGCGATGAACGCCGAGGCCGCCGTGCTGCGCAACCCGGTGGTGAAGCCGGCGGACGACCTCGTCGCCCGCGAGGAGCGCATCGCCACCATCCGCCCCGGCCGCGCGCAAGGCCGGCTCGTCGGCGGCAACCTGACCGTGCTGGCCTCACTGGCCGGCACGCCCTACTTCCCGGACTGCCGGGGCGCCCTCCTGTTCCTGGAAGACATCAACGAGTACATCTACCGCATCGACCGCTGCCTCTCCACGCTGCGCCTGACGGGTTCGTTAGGCCAGCTGGCCGGCGTCGTGCTGGGCCGCTTCACGAAATGCGAGCCGGGCGACGGCTACGGCAGCCTGACGCTGGACGAGGTGTTCGACGACTACTTCCTGCCGCTGAACGTGCCCGTCTTCCGCGGCGCGGCCATCGGCCACATCCGGCGCAAGCTGACGGTGCCGGTGGGCGCTGTTGCCGAGATGGACGCGGAGGGCGGGACGATCCGGCTGCTGGCCCCCGCCGTCGCCTGAACCCCCATCACCGCCGAGCCCCATGAGAAAGCTGCTGCAGTCCCTGCATGACCGCCTGCCCGGCTGGGTGACCGACTGGCTCGACACGGTGGTGCCGGTGCTGGAGGTGCTGTTCATCGGCCTGGCGGCCTGGCTGCTGATGCGGCTGGCCCGCCAGCTGATGCGCCGCGCCAGCCGCACCTATGGGCTGCCTGTCAGCTTCGCCACGCTCTTCCTGCGTGTGGCTGCCGTGCTGGTCTATGGCGGCGCGCTGCTGTGGGCGCTGGAGCGGTTCGGCGTCTCCGGCGCCGTGCTGTGGTCGGCCTTCACGGGCTTCGCCACGGTCGCGGCGGTGGCCTTCTTCGCGGCGTGGAGCGTGCTGTCCAACCTGTTCTGCGCGCTGCTGATCTACACCACCCGCGCCTTCCGCGTCGGCGACATGGTGGAGCTGCTGGAACCGGGCGGCACGCCCCTCGTCAAGGGACGGGTCGCGGACATCAACCTCGTCTACACCACGCTGCACGAGACCGGCGACGGCAGCAACGGCACGCGCCTGCAGCTGCCCAACAGCCTGTTCTTCCAGCGCGCCCTGCGGCGCTGGCATGGCGAGGTGGCGGAGGCGGCGGGAGAGGCCGACGGCGGCTAGCGCTGGCCGGCCACCCACTCCACCAGCGCATCCAGCACCGGCCGCGCCTTGGCCGCCGCCTCGGGGTGGTTGACCAGCGCGACGAAGACCCAGGTCTTGCCCGAAGCATCCGGCACGAAGCCGGCCAGCCCCACCGCGTCGCGCAAGGTGCCGGTCTTGAGCCTTGCCTGGCCGGCCGCCGGGCCGTCCTTCAGGCGGCGCGACATCGTGCCGTCCAGGCCCGCGATGGGCAGCGTGGCCAGCAGCTCGGGCGCCTGGCGGCCTGCATGGGCCACGCGCAGCAGGCCAGCCAGCTGGGCCGGGCTGATGCGCTCGCTGCGCGACAGGCCGGAGCCGTTGTCCAGCACCACGCCTTGGTCATTCAGGCCATTCGCTGCGAACCAGCTGCGCACTGCACGGTCGGCCGCCGCCCGCGTGGGCTCGCCGGGCTGCGCCGCCTGGGCGCCGAGCTGCAGGTAGATGAGCCGCGTCAGTGCGTTGTCGCTGCTCTTCATGACGCTGCGCAGCACCTCGGCCAGCGGCCGGCCGCGGTGGCTGGCCAGCACGACGGCACCGGGCAGTGCGGCGGCTTCGACGTTGCCCGGGCCTATCGTGCCGCCCAGCTCGCGCCAGAACTGGCGCACCGCCGTCGTCACCAGCCATTGCCGGTCGACCAGCTGCAGCGCCGCGCGCTGGCGGCAGCCGGCGGGGAAGGCGCCGTTGAGCTTGAGCCGCCAGCCATCGCCCTCGGGTTGCAGGTCGGCGGGCTTCCAGTCGTCGTCCCAGTCCTTGCACAGGCGTGACGACAAGGCCATCGCGCTCGCGTCCACCGCCAGCCCCGGCAGCGCCGGCAGGCTGCGCGCCGTCACGCCGGTGGGCGTGGCCTGCAGCTCGTAGTCGAGCAGGCTGCCGTTCAGGTGCAGCGCGTCGGGGATGACGTTGTAGCCAAACTCGGGTGCCTCGTCGAAGGGCGGCAGGCCCACGTCGAAGCGCGTCGGGTTGAACAGCGTGCGGTCGACGACCAGGCCGCCGCGGATCTCGCGCACGCCGCTTTCGCGCAGCTGGCGCAGCAGCCACCAGAGCGCCGGCAAGTCGAGGTCAGGGTCGGCGCCGCCGCGCAGGATGAGCGGCCCCTGGATGACGCCATCGACAGGCGGCGTGGCGGACAGCAGCTCGGTGCGGCCCCGATGGTTGATGCCCAGCTTGTCCAGCGCGACGACGGCGGTCACCAGCTTCATCGTCGAGCCCGGCGACATGGCGTCATCGGCGCGCCGCATCAGCGCCGGGCGCGAGCCGTCCAGCGGCTGCAGCACATAGCCCAGGCTGTCTGCCGGCAGACCGGCCTTGGCCAGCGCCGCCTGCGCGGGGTCGGGCACTGAAGACGTCGTGGCGCAGCCGGCCAGCAGCAGCGCGGCGGCGAACAGGCAGGCACGCATCAGCAAACCCCCAAACTGTGGGCGACGACGCGGGCCAGTGCCACGTCCTCCAGGCCGATGCCCACGCTCTTGTAGACGACGATGTCCTGCGGCCCGCGCGGGCGCGGCGTGACGATCAGCTCGCCCAGCTCGCCCCAGTGGGCGGGCGTGCTGTTGACGAGGTCGCCGGCCTCCAGTTCGGCAGCCGTGCGCCACTCGACGGCGATGAGTGCCGCGCGGCCCAGCAGCGTGTCGTCCAGCTCGCGCGCCGCACGCGTGCTGGAGCCCACGGCGGCGATGAAGGCGCCGGGCTTGACGAGGCCGCCGTCGAACAGCGGCGTGGCCGAGCGCGTGGCGGTGACGATGACATCGGCTTCGGCGGCGGCAGTCGCTGCATCGACAGCCTGCGCGCCCAGCTCGGCAGCGAAGGCCTCCGCCCCCGAGCGCGCGCAGACGAGCACACGCTCGAAGTGGCGCACGCGCATCAGTGCCTCTGCGTGCGCACGGGCCTGGATGCCGGCGCCGAAGATGGCCAGCGTCTTGGCATCGGGCAAGGCGAGCCGGTCCGCCGCGACCGCGCTGGCCGCTGCCGTGCGCAGCCGCGTGAACTCGTTGGCCTCCAGCGTCGCCAGCGCGGCGCCGGTGTCGGCCGAGAACAGGCTGACGAGGAAGTTGTACTTGCCGTTGCGCGACGAATAGACCTTGGTGCCGAGCACGGCCGGCAGGTCGCCATCGGCTTGCAATATCGCGCCCATCGCGCTGATGGCGAGCGCCTGGCCGTCCTGATGGGCGGTGGCGCGGTGGCGCGCCAGCACCTGCGCCTGGCCGCGGCCATGCTGGGCGAAAGCCCGGTGCAGCGCCTCGCGGGCGGCGTCGGGATCGAGGACTTCGGCGACTTGCGCCTCGGTGATGGACTGCATGGCGGGAAAGCGTTGAAAGAGCGGAAAAGGCCCCCGAGGGGGCCTTGCGCGAAGGTCAGGACGGGCTCAGGCGAGCAGAGCGCCCGGGTCTGGACTATTCCATGGCCCAGCGGAACGAGACACCCCAGGTGCGGCCCAGCGGGCTGGCCACGCGCGGGTCCCAGCCGGCACCGGCCGCGCTGTCGACGTTGTGCCAGGTGAACGGCGGCTGCTTGTCGGCCAGGTTGATCAGGCTGCCCGTGATCGTCAGGCCCTTGAAGCCGCTGTAGCTGCCCACGAGGTTGAACGTCGAGTAGGACTCGACCTTGCGGGTATAGGGCTCGTTGCTCGTGTAGTTGGCGCCACCCGCTGCCGTGGGGCCGCGGTTCTGGTCTTGGTAGCTGTCGCGGTAGATGCCCGACAGCGTGACGTTCCACGGGCCGGTGCGGTAGCCCAGGCTCGCATTGACGCGCCACGGCACGTACAGCGTGGTGTTGTTCCACTTGCCGACGTACTCGATGAACGGCGCGTTCTCGCGGGTCTGCTCCTTGTTGCTGAGCATCTTGGTGCCGTTCAGCTTGGCGGTGAAGCGGCCGGCCAGCGCGTTGAAGGTCTGCTGCACGCCAAAGTCCACGCCCTTGGTCCTGCTGCCCGCCGAGTTGACCCAGCCGGCCTGCAGGTACTGCACGATGTTGCTGGCCGGATCGCGGACGAAGTTGTCCTTGTAGACGTCGTAGTTGGAGATCATCTCCGCCGTGCTCAGCGAACGGATGCGGTCTTCCAGCGTGACTTGCCAGTAGTCCACATAGGCCTGGAAGTTCGGGGTCGGCGAGAACACCATGCCGGCGGAGGCCTGCCTGGACTTCTCCGGCTTCAGGTCGGGATTGCCGCCCGCGGCAAAAGGCAGGCTCAGGCGCGCGCACTGCGAGGCGTCGATCGGGTTGGCGGCGTCAGCGCACAGCACCGGGTCCTTGAACTGGCCGGTGAGCTGCGAGACGACGACGCCCTGGTTGATCTGCTGCGAGGTCGGCGCACGGAAGCCCGTGTTGGCCGAGGCGCGGAACAGCAGGCTGTCGATGGGCTGGAACTTGATGCCGACCTTGGGGTTGGTCGTGCCGCCGATGACCTGGTAGCGGTCGTGGCGGGCCTGCAGCGTGACCTCCAGCCCCTTGAGCGGGCGGGCGATCAGCTCACCGAACACGGCGCCGATCTGGCGCGAGTACTGCGGCGACGAGGTGTTGCCGGGGCAGCCGAAGGTGAGCGCGGCGTTGTCATAGGTCGCCAGCGTCGTCGCGGTGATGCTGTCGACGCACAGGAAGTTCTTCGAGCCCGAGAACGAATAGGCCTCCTCGCGGAAGTTCAGACCCAGCGCGAATTCCAGCGGACCGGCCAGGAAGTTGCCCAGCGGGCCGGAGATCGTCGCGTCGAGCTGCTTGACGCTGGTCTTGCCGTCGTAGATCTTGCCGCGCATCTGCATGTCTTCGAACGCCTGGACCACGGCAGCGGACTGGGTCTCGCCCGGCATGATGAAGGGGTTGTAGTCGCCCGAGGCCAGCAGGTCGACCAGCTTCTTGGTGTTCGGGAAACCGTTGATCAGCGTGGCCGAACCCTTGGACTCGCCGTAGCCGGCCCCCACCGAGTAGTCCAGACCCCAGAGCGTGCCCTCCAGCGCGGTCTGCACGCGCAGGTTGTCGGTCTCGTTCTCGCGGATGCGGAAACCCAGGTCGTTCAGGAAGTTGACGCGGTAGGCGATGGGCAGCGCGGGGTTGAACTGCGCCGCGCCCACCAGCGCGCGCATGTCCAGGTAGTGCTGGCTACTGGTGGGCAGGTGCGTGTTGGACCTGACCGTGCCCGTCGAGTTCACCGTATTGCCCGTGCTGATCTGCACGGGCGAGTATTCGCCGCGGTTCGTGACGGTGGACGCCATGATCTCAATGGAGGCCTGGTGCTGGTCGTTGATCTTGACCGTGCCCTTGAGCAGGGCGTTCACCGAATCCTGCGGCGACCCCAGCATGTAGTTGCGGCCGTAATCGCGCGCGCAGCGGTAGCGGGAGTTGGCTTGCGTGTAGCCGAACAGGTTCCAGGTCTGGATGTTGGGCGCCAGCGGGATCTGGTTCGGAATGGCCTCGCACTGGCCCTGGATGGCCAGCAGGTTGAGGTTGGTGTAGCGGACCGGGTCGGTGGTGCCGACGACCGTGCCGGCCGTGGTCAGCGCCGTGTTCGTCGCGGGAATGATGTTGGCGTGGACCGAACTGGACGTATCCGGCGTCAGGAACCGGTCCGGCTGGTAGCCGGTGGCCCACTCGCGGTCGGTGCCCCGCAGGATGCGCTTGTTGTCGACCGTCAGCGTGGCCATCACGTTGAAGCCGTCGCGCGCCAGATCGCCCCAGCCGATGGCGCCGGACAGGCGGGCCGTCTGGCCGCCGCCCGAGGCCTCGGGCGTGAAGTAGCTGCCGTTCAGCGACACGCCCTGGTAGTCGGTCTTGGTGATGAAGTTGATGACGCCGCCGATGGCATCGGTGCCGTAGATGGCCGAAGCGCCGTCCTTCAGCACCTCGACGCGCTCGATGGCCGACATCGGGATGGCGTTCAGGTCCACCGAGCCGCCGCTCATGCCGTGCGTGGAAACGCGCCGGCCGTTCAGCAGCACCAGCGTGCCCGTGGGGCCCAGGCCGCGCAGGTTGGCGAAGTTGGCGCCGCCGAAGGTCTTCTCGCCGTCGCCGCCGAACACGGCGTTGTTGGTGACCTGGTTGATGCTGCCCGCGTTGGCGGTCAGGTTGTCGACGATCTGGTCGACGCTGGTCAGACCCTGCTGGCGGATGTCCGCCGCGGTGATGACCTCGATCGGCATGGCCTTCTCGTCCGTCAGCCGCTTGATGCTGGAGCCGGTGATGGTGACGCGCTCCATCGTCTTCTGCGCATCCGCAGCGGCCTGCGCCACGACAGCGCCACTCAAGCACAGCAGTGCTGCCGCAAAAGCAATCCGGGTGGGTTTCATCACGTTTTCCTGTAAGAAGTGCACTGCCAACATGATTGCCGCAGCCGGGCCACACGGACCAGAGGGTGGCGCCTCGATCGTGGTTTTCATGAGATCACGCTTTGCGAACGAGGCATAACCTGCGCGAATAGGGGTCGCATCGCAGCCCCGTCGCCGAGCGTGAACGCCGCATGCTTGTGCGCGAGTGCCCATGCCGGTGCTGCGAGCCAGCCGGGCCAGCGAGATCAGGCGCGGGACTTGAGCCAGGCATGCACCGCGCCTCCCAGCGCCGGCAGCTTCCACGTCGTCGCCGCGTCGGCATGCGCCTGGTAGCGGCTGCCGAGGTTCGTCGTGACGGCGATCAGGTAGTGCAGGCCGCCATCGCCCTGCACGATGCCCGCGTCGCTGGCGTAGTTCTCGGTGGTGCCGGTCTTGTGCGCATAGCGGCCGGGGATGCCCTCGACCCAGCCGGGCAGGCCGCGGTGCGTGCCGCTGGACAGGATCTGGTTGAGCTGCTGCCCGTCCAGCGCGCGGCGGATGACGGCGCGGCTGGCCTCGCTGACCAGCGGCGGCGTGCCCGCCGGCAGCCAGGGCGCGGGCGGCGCGCCGGCATCCAGCCGCCACATGAGCCGCAAGGCATCCCAGGCAGTCATCTGGATCTGGCCGACACCTGCGCCCGCGCCGTTGCCCCAGCCGCCATCGGGCTGCGTGTTGCGCAGCATCAGGCCCGGCAGGCCCTCGGCGCGGAAGAGGTCGTGCAGTTCGTTGTGCACCTCGCGCCCAGCCTCGCGGCGGATGGCGCCGCGCGCGTGCAGGTGCGCCACCAGCGCCGAGGTCGCGTCGTTGCTGCTGACGATGATCATGTCGTGCAGCCAGTCGCCCACGGCGCGGGTCTGGCCGCCAAACGCCAGCGGCAGCGCCCAGCCGCTGCGGCCACTGTCCACCAGCCGCGCCACGCCGACGGCCACCATCACCTTCAGCAGCGAAGCCGGGTATGGCGCCACGAAGCGCGGCCCGCTGCCGAACCAGGCGGGGAAGGCGATGGCAGCCCAGTCCGCGCCGGGCTGCCAGGCGATGGAGGTGCCGGCGGCGTCACGCACATCGCCATGGAAGCCGACGTTGTCGACCGCGCCGAAGCCTCCGCCCGCCATGCGCGCCACCAGGCCGTCCGGCAGCTCGCGCGAAAACAGCACATTGGCCGCCACCGGCGCGCCGCCGGCCGGGAAGCAGGCGACGGCCAGGTCCAGGCTGGGCAGTTCGGCCACCGGGCCGCCCTGCTGGCGGGCATCGGGCGTCTCGCCAAAGCGCTGCGCCAGCACGGCCGCGCGCAGCGCCTGGGCGAGTTGGTCAGAGGTCATGGCCGTCGTGCATCGGCGGGCCGAGCGCCGGGCCGCCCCCAAGCCGGCCCGTCCTGGCGATGTGCATGCGGCTCAACGCCGCATGCATCGGCGTCCCCTTGGGGGACCGGCCAAAGCTCGCTTTGGACGAGGGGCTCACAGCTCACAACGTCAGACCATCGAGCGGCAGCGGGCTGGCGCGACCGGACACCAGGTCCGCGACGATCTCCGCCGTGGCAAACGAGAACGTGAAGCCCAGCGGCCCATGGCCCACGTTGAGCCACAGGCCGGGCACACCGCTGGCGCCGAGGATGGGCACGCTGCTGGGCGTGGCCGGGCGCAGGCCGGCCCAGGGCACGGCACGGTCGTAGTCCGCCGCGTTCGGGAAGGTGGCGCGCACCGAGCGCTGCAGCGAGGCCAGACGGCCGGCGTCCAGGCTGGGGTCGTCGCCGACAAGGTCCACCATCGCGGCCACGCGCAGGTCGCCGCCGATGCGGGCGTAGACGATCTTCTTCTCGAAGTCGGTCACGCTGATCTCGGGCGGGCGGTGGCCGGCCGCGATGGGCGCCGTCAGGCTGTAGCCCTTGAGCGGATAGAGCGGCAGCTCGACGCCCACCGCCGCCGCGAGCGCGCGGCTGTGCAGGCCGGCGGCCAGCACGACGGCATCGCCGCCCACCTCGCCCGCAGCCGTCAGCACACCGCGCACAGCGCCATCCGCGCCGCGCGCCAGGCCCTGGACCGGCGTGGCCAGCCGGCCGCGGAAGTGTTCGTGCGCCATCAGCCGCGCCTGCAGCTGCCCGCAGAAGGCATGGCAGTCCGCCACCGCCTCGCCGGCGGTGAAGATGCCGCCGGCGAGCGTGGCCTCGCCGTCCTCGAACTGGGCCAGCGCCGGCTCCAGCGCCACGCACTCGTCATGCGACAGCGCCTGCTCGGCGCCGCTGCCCTTCACGCGCGCAGCCACCCGCGCGAACTCGGCCGGCCGTCGGTAGACCACCAGCTTGCCCGGGCTGCGCAGCGCGAAGCTGTCGCCCAGCTGCGCCTGGGCATGCAGCCGCGCGAACGAGGCCTGGCTGAAGGCGCCCAGCGCGAGCAGCCGCTCGGTGGCGCGGCGGTTCACCGGCCCGCGGCAATTGCGCAGGAAGGCCAGCAGCCACGACCACTGGGCCCAGCTCGCCTCCGGCTTGAAGCGCAGCGGGCCGTCGGGGTCGAGCAGCCAGCGCAGCGCCTTCAGCGGCACGCCGGCATCGGCCAGCGGCGACACGTAGCGGTAGCTGAGCTGGCCGCCATTGGCACGGCTGGCGCCCTGCGCCACCTCGGCCTCGCGCTCCACCAGCGTCACCGCATGGCCGCGCTGCAGCAAAGCCCACGCCGTGGTCAGACCCACCACGCCGCCGCCGATCACCACGCAATGCTTCATCCCGTCCCTGGACCGATTGTTAGAACCGCCAGGGTAAGGATGCCAGCCGTCAGCTGCCAATGAAAGCGGCGGCTGCGGCCATCACCCCGCGTTATGGCGCGGGGTGAGAAAGCTCATGCCAGAACCGCCGCCATGGCCTGCGCGGTGGCCTCGACGTTGCGGGTGTTCAGCCCCGCCACGCACATGCGGCCCGAGCGCAGGATGTAGACACCGAACTCGGCCTTCAGCCGCTCGGCCTGCTCGGCGCTGAGGCCGGTGTAGCTGAACATGCCGCGCTGGGTCAGGAAATAGTCGAAGTCCCGGCCCGGCAGCTTGGCCGACAGCACCGCATGCAGCTGCCGGCGCATGGCCTGGATGCGCCCGCGCATCTCCGCCACTTCGGCCTCCCACATTTCGCGCAGCACCGGCGTGGTCAGCACCTTGGCCACGATCTGGCCGCCGTGCATCGGCGGGCTGGAGTAGTTGCGGCGGATGGTGAACTTCATCTGCCCCAGCACGCGCGCCGCCTCCTCGGCATCGGCGCAGACGATGCTCAGCGCACCGCCGCGCTCGCCGTACAGGCTCATGCTCTTGGAGAAGCTGTTGGCGATCAGGAAGCTCAACCCCTCGTCGGCCAGCAGGCGCGGTGCGAAGGCGTCTTCGTCAATGCCATCGCCATAGCCCTGGTAGGCCAGGTCCAGGAAGGGCAGCAGCTCGCGCTCGCGCAGCACGGGCACCAGCGCCCGCCACTGGTCCTGCGTCAGGTCGACGCCGGTCGGGTTGTGGCAGCAGGCGTGCAGCACGACGATGCTGCGCGCGGGCAGCCTGTTGAGATGAGCCAGCAGCTCGTCGAAACGCAGGCCGCCGGTGGTGGTGGCGTAGTAGGGGTAGGTCTGGCAGACATGGCCCGAACCCTCGAAGACGGCGCGGTGGTTGTCCCAGGTCGGGTCGGACAGGTAGACGGTGCTGTCGGGGAAGTAGCGCTTGAGCAGGTCGGCACCCACCTTCAGGCCGCCGCTGGAGCCGACACCCTGGATGGTGGCGATGCGGCCAGCGGCGATCGCCGGGTGGCCGGCACCGAACAGCAGCGCCTGCACGGCAGCGCGGAAGTTGGCTGCGCCTTCCATCGGCAGGTAGGGCCGGGCACCGGCGACCTCGACGACAGCCAGCTCGGCGGCGCGCACCGAAGGCAGCATGGGAATGCGACCTTCGTTGTCGAAATAGATGCCGATGGACAGGTTGATCTTGGCCGGGCGCGGGTCTTTCTGGAATTCCTCGTTGAGGCTGAGGATGGGATCGCCGGCATAGGCGTCGACGTGCTGGAACATGGGCGAACTCCTTTGGGGAGCGCGGATTATCCGAGCGGCGCCGGCAAATCCGGCCTCAGCGCCAGGACACCCAGCGTCCGTGCGGGTGGCTCCAGCCCAGGTGCTGCTCGACCAGGCGAGCGTGCGCCGCGTGGCGCAGCGTCCACAGCGTGGCCGACGCGGCGGACTCTTGCGGTGGCAGTTCGGGCACCGGTGGCGAGGCGAGGTCCCGGGCGCTCAGCGCCGGCAGCTCGCCGCAGACCCAGGCCAGCCCATGGCTGCGCGCCAGCCGGTCCACCGTCGTGCGCAGCCGCGCGAGATCGGCCGCGCTGAAGTAGTACAGCACCCAGCTCGTCAGCAGCACCGGCTGCACACCCGCCGGCAGGCCGTTGATCCACGGTTCGATGGCGGCGATGCAGTCGTCGGCCTGCGTCAGAGTGACGGGCAGGCCTTGCAGCTGGGCCGCCGCGCGGTCCAGGCGCTCGCGGCGGCGGGCGTCCTGCGGCCACAGGCAGGCCTGCAGCCAACGCAGGCGGGCCGGGTCGTTGACGTCCACCGGCGCCGGGTCCAGCCCGTGGCGCAGCACGATCCGCCAGCCGGCATCGCCAGGCAGCGCGGCCGGGCCCAGCCACCGGCACTCGATCTCGGCAGCCTGGCCATCAGGCGCGGCGCCGCGCGCATGCCAGGCGCCGTCGTCGGTCCGGTAGCGCAGCGGGTAGCGGTCCACGCCGAGGTTCAGCCCCGCGCTGCAGCCGACGTCCAGCAGCGCGAGCTTGTGCGCACCGGTGGCCCGGGCCGCAACGCCGAGCGCCGGCCAGATCGCGGCGCAGCGGGCGACCTCGTTGGTCTGCGTGGCGCCATGGCGCAGGTGCTCGACCAGGGCAGCCCATTCACGCCCGAGGCATCGCTGCAACGCCGCGGCCAGGCCGTCGTCCACCGCACGCTCGCCCCCGGCGCTGGGGTAGTAGGCCGCCAGCTCCGGCGCCGCGCCGGCCAGCACCCGCTCATGCAGGGCGGCCAGCAGCAGGTTGGCCTTGCGCTGCTCGGGCGGCGCCTGGGCCAGCAGCGCCAGCGCGCGCTCGTCCTGCGCAGCGACGGCGCACAGCGCGGCGTAGAGCGGCTCCTGGCTGCATTCCTCGCGGGCGAAGCGCCTGAGCAGCGTCGACAAAGCGTCTTGATCCATGCCGCCAGCATAGGCAGGCACACCGCCGCCTTGTGTCGGCCAGCCGACAATGGCGCATGCCCGATGACGACGCGCTGCGGCGGGTGTTTGCCGCCACCTTCCCCGGCCTGGCCTTGCCCGCGCACGTGGTTGCGCGCCTGCCGGCGCTGCTGCCGCGCCGCCGCCTGACGAGCGGGCGCAGCCTGTTCGTGCAGGGTCAGCGGACGGCCGCGTTCTACGCCGTGGTGGCCGGCGAGATCGAGACGCGCTTCACCGGCGTCGACGGCACGGTGTCCGTCATCGAGCATGTCGGCCCGCCGCGCCTGTTCGGTCTGGCCGCGTTCGCGGCCGGTCAGCCGGCGGAGTACGAGGCGGTGGCGCGCGGCGCCAGCGAGGTGCTGGTCATCGGCCGCGAGGCCTACACGCTGCTGATGGACGAGGCGCCCGGCTTTGCGCGGGCGCTGCTGGCCGAGTTCGCGCGCCGCTACGACGGCACGCTGCGCCTGCTGCAGGCGGCCCGCCACCAGAGCGCGGCCGAGCGCTTCGCCCTGGCGCTGGCGCAACTGGCACGGGAGCGCGGTCAGCCCGCAGGCGACGGCTGGGTGGCAGTCAGCGCCACGCAGGCGGAGCTGGCGCGGCTGGCCCATGTCTCACGGCAGACGGCCAACGAGTTGCTCGCAGCCGCCGAAGCCGCCGGCCAGGTGCGGCGCGGCAGGGGGCGCTGGCTGTGGCGGCCGCAGGGGCAATGACGAAGGACTCGTGCGGCTACGCGCTGCAGATCATTTCGCCAGGGCGGCTTCGATGTCGCCGCGCAGCTTCTCCGGCGCGTCGTTCGGCGCAAAGCGCTTGATGACCTGGCCGTCACGGCCGACCAGGAACTTGGTGAAGTTCCACTTGATGGCCTCGGTGCCGAGGAAGCCCGGCTTCTCGCTCTTCAGGAACTTCCACAGCGGGTGGGCCTCGCTGCCATTGACCTTGGTCTTGGCCATCATCGGGAAGCTGACGCCGTAGTTCAGCTCGCAGAAGCTGGCGATCTGGTCGTTGCCGCCGGGGTCCTGGCCGCCGAACTCGTTGCTCGGAAAACCGAGGATGACCAGGCCGCGCGGGCCATAGTCCTGCCACAGCTGCTCCAGGCCCTTGAACTGGGGCGTGAAGCCGCATTCGCTGGCGGTGTTGACGATGAGCAGCACCTTGCCGCGTTGCGAGGCCAGGTCCGCCGGCTCGCCGCGAATCGAGACGGCCTGGAAGTCGAAGACGCTTTCGCTCATGAGGTCTCTCCCTAGGGACGAAGCGCATGCTAACGCCGCGCCAGCGTGAGGGTTTGTAGCATGGCGCCCGGCGCGCGGCTGGCCGTCCAATCGCGCGAACTCGGCGGCTGCCCGCTGGGGCAGCGCCGGCCCCCAACCCACCCCCGACTTCCCATGTTCATGGATCACCTGGCTTGCTTCACCCCGGCCGATCTGACCGGCCGCACCCCGCCCGACCTGGGCGGCTTCCGCTGGAAGCTGCTGGCCCAGGGCGATTCGTGGTTCTCGAACTCGCGCGACAAGCTCAACGCGCATGCCAACCTGCTGCAGGAGCTGGTGTTCCACAGCCGCGTCGCAGCGATCAACTGCGCCGGCACCGGCAATGCGCTGTCGCACATGGTGGACCTGGAGTCCAGCCCCGAGTTCGTCCGGCTGCTGAGCAGCCCGGATGCGCCGCTGTGGGACGGCGTGCTGCTGTCGGTCGGCGGCAACGACCTCATCTCCGCCGCCCGCACGCCGGCCCACCACGGCAACGGCGAGCCCATCCCGCTGCAGCTGCGCCTGCTGCGTCACCAGACCGAATGGGGCCCGCCGTCGGCCGGCGTGGCGCGCTACTTCTCCGAACCCGGCTGGGTGACGTACAGCGACTACCTGCGCGCCAACGTGAAGCACCTGCTGTCACTGCGCGACCAGGGCCCGTCCGCCGGCAAGCCCGTCTTCATGCACTGCTACGCGGTGCCGATGCCACGCCCGGCCGGCGCCGAGAACGGCACCGACCTGGGCGCCGGCCCCTGGCTCTACCCGGCGCTGAAGGCCTACGGCGTGCCGGCGGCCGACTGGGCGGCGGTCAGCCGGCTGATGGTGTTCCACCTGGCGCTGCTGCTCAAGGGCATCGCGGCGGACAAGGAGAACTTCCCCGGCCTCTTCGTGTTCGACTCGACGACCGTGCCGCTGGCACTGGCCACGCCGGGCTCCACCGGCATCAGCGGCGACTGGCACAACGAGATCCACCTCAACCACAGCGGCTGCTTCAAGATCGCCCGCGCCTGGAGCGAGGCCATCGAGCTGGTGCTGGAGGGCAAGCACCTGATCCCCGCGCCGACCGGCCGCAAGGGTCGGGGAGCCAGCAGCGCCAGCTGAGGCCCTTGCCGGCGTGGGCCGGCGGGCGGGCCCGCTGGGGCTCTACCGATCCTGGGGATGATGGTCGGTGCGGGCGATGTCCAGCAGGTGCTCGACCTCTTCCTTGTGCTCGACGAGATTGCGCTGGTGCCAGCGCCTGATCCACCACATCGTGCCGGCCACGACCACACCGAAGATGGTGATGGCGCCAAACGCCGACATGCCGAAGCGCGTCATCGCCGTGTAGAAGGCT
>Ga0114942_1000085_pt1 | contig 24087 bp, 23 predicted proteins | sample LowerColdCreek_FD_88674 | JGI IMG/M metagenome (GOLD analysis project Ga0114942, IMG submission 88674) | Groundwater microbial communities from Cold Creek, Nevada to study Microbial Dark Matter (Phase II) - Lower Cold Creek | ecosystem: Environmental > Aquatic > Deep subsurface > Groundwater ... | reverse complement strand
TTGACGGGCCCGCCCCCCCGGGCCCCCCTCTCCCCCTGGGCCGGTGCCACCCGCTTGTGCCCCCCGTCCTCCCTCGCATGGACGTGCTTCGTTACCCCGGCCCCTGCCCAGGCCGCTCCGACACCCTCGTGGTGATGCTCCCCGGCGCCTACAGCCGGCCGCCCGAGTTCGTCGAGGCCGGCTTCCCGCAGGCGCTGCGCGAGCACGCCGTGAATGCCGACACCGTCATCGTCGACAGCCACTTCGGCTACTACACCGACCGCAGCGTGCTGCGCCGGCTGCGCGAAGAGGTGGTGCAACCGGCGCGCGCCGAGGGCTACCGCCGGATCTGGCTGGTGGGCATCTCGCTGGGCGGCATGGGCGCGCTGGGCTATGCCGTGCGCCACGGTGCGGACATCGACGGCGTGCTGGCGCTCGCGCCCTACCTGGGCCCGCGTCGCCTGACGCAACAGGTGGACGACGCCGGCGGCCCGCGCGCCTGGCGCGCCGCCGGCCTGGACGCCCATGACCCCGATGACAGCGAGGAACTCGGCCGCGAGCTGTGGCGCACTTTCGCCACGCCCGAGTCCGCACTGCCGCCGGTGCACCTGGGCTACGGCCTGGACGACCGCTTCGCCAGTGCCCACCGCCGCTTCGCGGAGCTGCTGCCGCCCGATCGCGTCAGCACGGCGCCGGGCGGCCATGACTGGCCGGTGTGGCGCGCGCTGTGGCAGACCTGGCTGAGCCAGGGCTTGCTGGCCGACAGCCGCTGCGTGAATGTGGCTCCGGGCCAGGAGGCGCCATGACGCCGCTGGTGGTTCAGGCCTTCACCGCCTCCTGCGCCGCCGGCGTGGGCCTGCCGGCCTTGGCTGCCGCGCTGCGCGCCAACACCAGCGGCCTGCGGGCGCTGACAGCCGACAGCGCGCCCGCCTGGGCGGGCACCTCGCAAGCCCCGGCGGCCTGGGTGGGCGCGCTTGACGCGCTGGCCGCGCAGCCCTTGCCGGCCGCGCTGGCCGACTGGGACTGCCGCCCCACGCGGCTGGCCTGGCAGGCCTTGCAGCAGGACGACTTCCTGGCTGCCGTGGCCGCCGCGCGAACGCGCTGGGGCGCGGCCCGCGTGGGCCTGGTGCTGGGCACCTCGGCGTCGACCATTGGCGATTCCGAAGCCGCCTACCGGCAGCTGGACGCCGACGGCGGCTTCCCCGCCGGCCGGCGCAATCCCCGCCTGAACACCCCGCACGCGCTGGCCGCCTTCGTGCAGCAGGCGCTGGGGCTGCAGGGGCCGGCGGTCACGGTGTCCACCGCCTGCTCGTCCAGCGCCAAGGCCTTTGGCAGCGCGCGGCGCTGGCTGCAGGCGGGCGTCGTGGACGCGGTGGTCGTTGCCGGCGTCGAGGCGCTCAGCGCCAGCCTGCTGTTCGGCTTCCGGTCGCTGGGCCTGCTGGCCGAAGCGCCGTGCCAGCCCTTCGGCGCCGCACGCAAGGGCATCAGCCTGGGCGAAGCGGCGGCCTTCGCGCTGTTGCAGCGCGTTGAGGCCGCCACCCCGGCCGAGGCCCTGTGCCTGCTGGGCGACGGCGAGGCCAATGATGCGCACCACATGTCCGCCCCGCACCCGCAAGGCCTGGGGGCCGAGTTGGCCCTGAACGCCGCGCTGGCGCGCGCCGGGCTGTCGAGCGAACAGATCGACTTCGTCAACCTGCACGGCACCGCCACGCCGGCCAACGATGCGGTGGAGGCCGCGCTCGTGGCGCGCCGCTACGAGCGCACCGTGCACGCCTGCGCCACCAAGGGCCTGACCGGCCACACCATGGGTTCAGCGGGGCTGCTGGAGGCGGTCGTGTGCCTGCTGGCGCTGCAGGAAGACCTGCGGGCCGGGAGCGCCCACACCCCGGCACCCGACCCGCAGTTCGGCCCCGTGTTCGCCGAGCAGTTGCGCCTGCAGCCCGTCCATGGGCCGGTGCGCCGCGCGGCCAGCCACTCGTTCGGCTTCGGGGGCAACAACTGCGTGCTCGTGTTCGGGCGTGCGGCGGAGGCCAGCGCATGAGCACGCCGATGTTTCACCGGCTGTACGTCGAAGGCCTGGCCCTGTGGTCGCCGCTGCTGCCTGGCTGGGCGGCGGCAGCCCCGGCGCTGCAGGGCCTGCCCACGCCAGAAGCACAGGCCCCGCTGACCAGCCGGCCGAGCCCCGCGCTGCTGGCCGCCAACGAGCGCCGCCGCGCGCCCGATGGCGTGCTGGTGGCGCTGGAGGTCGCGGCGGCGGCGGTGGCCATGTCCGGGCGCGACCCGGCGAGCCTGGCCAGCGTCTTCACGTCCGCCCACGGCGACCTGGCCGTCGTCGACGCGCTGTGCACCACGCTGGCGAGCGACCCCACGCTGCTGTCACCCACGCGCTTCCACCACTCGGTGCACAACGCCGCATCGGGCTACTGGGCCATGGCGACCGGCTGCCACGCCCCGAGCAGCGCGGTGGCCGGCTTCGACGCCAGCTTTGCGCTCGGCCTGCTGGAGGCCGCCACCCAGGCCGCCACCGAGGGCACGCCGGTGATGCTGGCCGGCTTCGACACCGACGCACGCGGCGCGCTGGCCTCGGTCACTCGCAGCCGCGGCCTGCTGGGCGTGGCCCTGGTGCTGGCGCCTGAACGCAGCGCCGCCACCCGCGCCGTGCTGGACTGGCGCGTGCAGCCCGGCAGCGCTCCTCCCACCGCGCTGCGCAGCCCGGCCGCCCGGGCCCTGGCCGGCAATGCCCTGGCCGACGCGTTGCCGCTGTTCGAGGCGCTGGCGCGGCTGCAGGCCCAGCCCGATGCGAGCGAAGACCTGCGACTGCACTTGGGCCCCAACGGCTGGCTGCAGTTGCGCACAATGCGCTGAACACCCGCGCGATCTCTGCCTTCGATCCACGATGCACACCGAACCTCTCCCCACCCACGCCGACGTCCTGATCATGGGCGGCGGCCTGGCCGGCATGACGCTGGCCCTGCAGTTGCGACAGCGTCTGCCCGACCTCGACGTGCTGGTGCTCGAACGCCGCTCGCACCCCGTGCCGGTGGCTTGCCACAAGGTGGGCGAAAGCAGCGTGGAGATCGGCGCGCACTACTTCGAGCACACGCTAGGGCTGCGCGAGCACCTGCAGGGCGAGCAGCTGCGCAAGTTCGGCTTCCGCTTCTTCTTCAGCGAGGGGCGGCGCGACCTGCACCGCGTCACCGAGCTGGGCGCCAGCCGCCCGCTGCCGGTGGCCAGCTACCAGATCGACCGCGGCCTGTTCGAGAACTTTCTCGGCGAGGAATGCCAGCGCCGCGGCGTCCGCTTCATCGACGACGCCATGGTCCGCCAGGTCGGCCTGAGCGACGACGGCAGCCAGCACACCGTGCAGTGGCAACGAGCCGGCCAGGACCTGGTGCCGACGCAGGCCCGCTGGGTCATCGACGCCTGCGGCCGCGCGGGCCTCATCAAGCGCAAGCTGGGCCTGGCGCGCGAGAACAACCACGCCGCGCACGCCGTCTGGTTCCGCATCAGCGAGCGCATCCATCTGGACGCCTGGCCGCTGGAAGGCGAGCACAGCGGCGACGGCGCCGTAGCCGCCGCCTGGCGCTCGCGTTGCGTGACGCCCACCCGCTGGCTGTCCACCAACCACCTGGTGGGCGCGGGCTACTGGGTGTGGCTCATCCCGCTGGCCTCGGGCTCGCACTCGGTGGGCATCGTGGCCGACCCGAAGTACCACCCGCTGGAGCGGATGAACACCTTCGACAAGGCGATGGACTGGCTGCGCGAGTTCCAGCCCGCGCTGTTCGACGACCTCGACGGCAAGCGCGACAAGCTGCAGGACTTCGCCTTCTTCAGGCGCTTCAGCTACGACTGCAGCCAGGTGTTCAGCGAGCACCGCTGGGCGCTCACCGGCGAAGCAGGCCGCTTCCTCGACCCGTTCTACTCGCCGGGCAGCGACTTCATCGCCATCGGCAATACCTACATCACCGAGCTCATCGCACGCGACCGCGCCGGCCAGCGCCTGGCGGCGCACACGCAGGTGTACGAGCAGGTGTTCCGCTCGTTCTACGACAGCACGCTGGCGCTGTATGTCGACCAGTACGGCCTGTTCGGCGACCCCGAGGTGCTGCCGACCAAGGTCATCTGGGACTACACCTACTACTGGAGCGTGCTGGCCCAAATGTTCTGCCATGAGCGCCTGACCGACCTGGCCTCGCTGGGCCACCTGCGCAACGAACTCGCGGTGTGCCAGCAGCTCAACATCGAGGTGCAGCATTTCCTGCGCGCCTGGGGCGAAGTCAGCCAGCGCCGCAACCTGCCGGTCATGCTCGACCAGGCCTCCGTGCCGTGGTTCGTGGAGCTCAACCGCAGCCTGCAAGACACCGACGTGAGCGATGAAGCGTTCCGCCAGCGCATCCGGCAGGCGGCGCTGACGCTGCAACAACTGGCCGGCGAGCTGCTGCAACGTGGGCTGGACGAACACCCGGGGCTGGACGGTCGCGCGCTGATGGCGCTGCTGCCACCGCGGGCGTTGGAAAAGCCGGCGCACAGCCTGCTGTTCCCCGGCGTCGAGGCGCTGGCCGCTTGAACCGTTTCGGGTTGCAGTCAAGGCCGAACCTTTTGACTCAACCCTGAACGGCAGCGCCTGTACCTCCGACCTGGTTGGACTTCGCATTCGACCCGCTGAACGATGCGCTTGCTGTCGCGTTACCGCCCAACGGACGCGTTGATCGCATGCTCAAATGTTGGGCAGAAATCGTTAACGATCCACCGATAACAAGTTAAGCATCGCCATGAAGCTGTCGCCCTCGGAGAAACAGGCGCTACTGGGTCCACTGGTTGTCGGCTGCTTACTTGGCGCCTTCGTCGCCTACGGCGTCGTCGCGTTCAACAGTGAGTTGCGGCTGAATGGCATCCCCGTAGGCGCACTGCGGTCCGTTGCGGAAGCAGTCGTCGGCTTTCTCATATCGGTAGTTTGCACGGTGGGCTTACTTGGCGTCTTGCCGGTCATCATTCACCGGCGGCGGGCGAAGGATCGACTCAATGCTTAATCTGCCATTGGAGCGGACCGCCTTCGGCGTCCGCTCACTTTCACGTGAGGCGTCATGACCACCACCTTCGCTGACATCCGTGAATACGTCGTACCACTGTTCATCGCAGAGGACACGGACAAACTTGGGCCAGACGAACCCGTCGTCGTCTCACGAGATCGCTTTTTGGGAACCGCCTTCTTTGTAACGAAGAACGGTATCGCGCTGACGGCGGCCCACTGCGTACCAGCGCCGTCCGATATCCCACCTGGCAGCGCCTTTCTCGCCGTCACATGGAGCGGAACTCAAGCCCACGCACAGAAGGTTCGCGCAGCAACAGTTGTAGATGGCCGTGACCTGGCCATCCTGAAGATCGACTGGTGCCCCTCCAAGTACCTACCCGTTTCGTTCGAGTCTGTGCACATGGGCGAAGATGTACTTGCCGTTGGCGTGCCGTTGCACAGTGTGTCCGGTCAAGACTATGAGTTCAGGTGCCTCAAGGGCAATGTCACTCGGATGTCAAACTACGTCGAGCTGAGCTTCCCCGCTCCACGAGGTATGAGCGGCTCCCCTGTACTTCGAGATGGAGAAGTTGTTGGCGTAGTCAGCTGGAATGCCAGAGCGGAGGCACTAGAGGATCAAACCGAGGAAACCACGGAGACATTCGGCCCGATCACACGAGTCACGAGGACCGTAGTCATGGCCGTGACGAACTATGGGCAAGCGGAGCCGATAGCTTCGCTGAGAACGGCAGTGTGGGAGTTCTCTGATGGCCTTGGATTCGAGTCACTCCTCGGTGCACTAAACACGCGATGACGCCTAACCCCTCGCTCAAGCGGAGAGCCAACGGCGTGCCGCCTGGCCCGTCGCCTCCCGCTTAGCACGAACGGTTGAACGACCGTTTCCGGGCAGGCTGATCGACGACGCGAGGGAACGCTCGGGGCCGATTGCTGACTACTGCGACGCGTCGGCCTGCGGCGTCGGCAGGCGCCAGCCGGCAGGGCCGCAGCGAACTACTGCAGCCGCCCTCGATCGGTCAGCCAGGAAGGGCGGCGCGCGATCCCTCAGCGCTGGAAAGGCGGCCGCCCGGCCGCCTTGCGCCACGCCAGCACGGGCAGGCGCAGCGCGAACTCCACCATCAGCCGGGTGTGCATCCAGGTCAGCAGCACGTTGTCGCGCACGTAGCGAAAGTGCGAGACGCCGCCCTCGTCGGCACGCAGGTACTTCACCGGCGCGTCCAGGTTGACGGGCTTCACGCCGCGCCAGGCCAGACGCACCACGGCCTCGGTGTCGAAGTCGAAGCGGCGCATCCAGGGCTGGCGCGCCATCACTGCTGCCAGCGCGGCTACGGGGTAGACCCGGAAGCCATACAGCGAATCGGCCACGCCGGCGCCCAGGGTTTCGAGGTCGGTCCACCAGTTGGACACGCGGCGCCCACGCACGCGCAGCAAGGGCGCGCTGGCGTCGAACACCGGGCGGCCGAGCACCATGGTCTCGGGGCGGGCCATCGAGGCCTGCATGAAGGCCGGGATCAGGTCGGCCGGATGCTGGCCGTCGCTGTCCATCGCCAACGCATGGGTGAAGCCCTCGGCCTGGGCCAGTTGCAGGCCATGCAGCACGGCCGCACCCTTGCCGCAGTTCGTCGGAAAGACCCACACGCGCAGGCCGGGGTCCGTCGCCGCCATCGCCTGCAGGCCTTCGGCGGTGCCATCGGTGCTGCCATCCACCACCACCCACACGGGCGCCCACCGGGCGCGCGCGGCGCGCACGGTGGCGTACACCTGCTCGCCGGTGTTGTAGCTGGGGATGAGCACCAGGTGCGTCGAAGAAGGAGTCGTCATCGTGGGTGAGGTTCGCGCAGCGGCGGCGCCTGGCGCACGCCGGCGGCAAAGTAGGCCTCCAGCTCGCGCAACTGGGCGGCGGGGTCGTCGGCAGGGTCAAAGCGCCGCCCCAGGCGGACCGTGAAGACGATCGGCAAGGGGGGCAGCCGCCACAGCGGCCAGCCCTTGCAGAGGTAGGGCGACGCGGTGTCGATGAACACGGTCTGGATGGGCACCCCCGCGCGCTTGGCGATCAAGGAGACGCCGCCGCGAAAGGTGTTGACGGGCGGCTGGGTGGTGCGGGTGCCCTCGGGGAACAGCACCAGCTGCCCGCCCTGCTGCAGGTCTTGCACCGCCAATCGCACCAGGCCGCTGGGCGAATCGTTGCGGATGTAGCGGGCCAAGCGTGCGCCGGGTGCCAGGAAGGGGTTGCGCATCAGGCTGGCCTTCATGATGCACGCGCTGCGTGGCAGGCGCGCCACGAGCATCATGGCGTCGAGCATGCTGGGGTGGTTGGCTGCCACGATCAGCCCGCCCTCGTCACGCAGGGCATCCAGCGGCTCCGAGTGCAGGCGCATCATGCCCAAGGCGCGCGCGATCACCCAGAACAGGCGGTAGCCTGCGGCGATGCCGGCGCGGCCCACGCGCCGGCCGGTGTCGCGCGACAGCAGCGGGTACAGCAGGAAGGCCACGGCGTTCCACAGCAGCGAGCCCAGCCCCAGCAGCAGCAGCATGCCCTGCAGCGCCAGCCATTGAAACGGCACGCCCAGCCGCCTGAGTGCCGTCACACCAGCGCCCCGGGCGCGAAGGCGTGGGCCTCGATCTCGACCAGCAGATCGGCCCGGCAGATGTCGGCCTGCACGCAGGGTGGATCGCGCCACGCGGGCTCGGCCTGGGCCAGCACCTGTGCCACCACCACCGCGTCGGCCGCATGGCGCACGTAGACGGTGGGCTGCAGATCGGCCAGCGTGTAGCGGGCGCTGCAGCCCCGGTGGGCGTTGGCGATCACTGCCTGCAGATTGCGCAGGGTCTCCTGCGTCTGGGCCACCACGTCACCGGGGTGCACCGTGTGCTCACCCACGATGCTGGCGGTGCCCGACACCAGCAGCGCCAGTTGTCCGCCGCCCGCATCGGCCAGCGCCGCGCGCGAAAAGGTCGGCGCGCGCGGCCCGTAGGTGCGGCTGTAGCGGTAGGCCGACACCTGCCGTGGGTTCTCCACGGGCTTCGGGGCCACCCGGCCGGCCAGGAAGCGAATGCTCAAGCCGCCCGGCGTCGCCCCGGCGGTGCCCAGGGCGCACGCCGCGGGCGACCCTTCGAAGGGGTCGCGCCGGGCGTCCAGGAAGGCCTGCTGGCGGCCGATGTTGAACTGCCGGTAGCGCTCCAGCCCGCCGCCGTCGGCGTTGATGCGGGGCAGGTAGTTCCACAGCCGCAGCAGTTGCGGGCAGCCACAGTCTTCCAGCGCCGCGAACACATCGCGGTAGGCGCGGTACGTGGTCTGCTCCAGCGCGCCTTCGGCCTCGGGCAGGTTCAGCTGGCCGAAGGCCCAGTGCCCGTCGCTGCGCCATTGCACGCTGCCGCTGCGGCCGCTGCGCAGCGTGCCGCCCCGGGTCAGCCAGGCGTCCACCCAGGGCGCGGTGGCGCCGAGCAGCGGGGTGTCCAGCGCCGCCAGCCCGCCCAGGTCGGCGTCGGCGACCGCATCGCGGCGCGGCCAGCCCCAGGCCAGCCCCCCCAGCGCGAGCGACCCATCGTGAGCGCCGTCGCGCCACGCAGCAAGGTCGAGCCGGCCGGCACGCAAGGCATGGGACGCGCGCGCGGAGCACCCGCGCGACAGGGCATGGACGTCGCTCATCTCGGGTTGGCGATGACGTTCTCGCCGCGCAAGCTGCCCACGTCGCGGATCAGGTGGCGGCGCGCCCGCCAGGCGCGCAGCGTGCGCGGCAGCGAGAAAAGCGAGCCCAGGTAGTACACGCCCTTGAACGCCGCCAGGGACGCCCAGATCGGCGTCTTGCGGTAGATGTCGCCCGCCAGCAGGGACATCACCGCTTCCTGCATGCGTAGCGGGTTGCGCGGGTGCATGAACAGCTCGCGCAGCATGGGGTTCGTCATGCGGTGGATGAACCAGGAAAACTGCTTCGGGCCGTGGCGCATGCGCCGCTCGAACTGCCGCCGCGCGGCCGGGTAGGTTGCCGGCGCATCCAGGGCCTTGGCGACGACCTCGGCGCCGTCGAAGGCGCTTTGCATCGCCAGAAAGACGCCCGAGGAAAACACGGGGTCGATGAAGGCGTAGGCGTCGCCCAGCATCAGGAAGCGGTCGCCCGCGCAGCGGTCGGCGCAGTAGCTGTAGTTGCCCGTGGCCCAGACGTGGTCGTCCACCAGCACCGCGCCATCGAGCCGCCGCGCCAGCTCCGGCGCCATGGCGATGGTGTCGGCGAAGAACTCCTTGAGCGGCTTGTCCCGCTGCTTCAAGTACTCGGGCCAGCACACCGCACCGACGCTGGTGCTGCCGTCGGCCAGCGGAATGAACCAGAACCAGCCATGCTGGAACCAGAAGATGCTGATGTTGCCTTCCTGCTTGCCGGGCAGCCGCTGCGCGCCCTGGAAGTGCGCGAAGAGGGCCGCGCTGTTGTGCCGCCGGTTCTTCTGCTTCCACTGGTTCTGCGTGGCCAGCAAGGTGTCGCGGCCGCTGGCGTCGATGACGAACTTGGCTCGCCAGCGCTGCACGGCGCCGTCGTGCAGGACGGCCTCCACGTCGGCGCCCTGGGCGTCAAACGCCACGCGGCGCACCGCACAGCCTTCCAGGGTGCGCGCGCCGGCGCTGGCCGCATTCCTGAACAGGATCTCGTCGAAGTCGGCGCGCTTCACCTGCCAGGCCATCGGCAAGCTCTTGTCCCAGGCATCGCCGAACTCCACGAAGGTCCGGTGGCTGTGTTGGGGGGAGCAAAACTCGACGCCCCACTTGGGCATGCCAATGGCTTCGACCTGTTCGCGAACGCCCAGCTTCTCCAGCAGGGGCACGCCGGCGGGCAGCAGCGACTCACCGATGTGAAAGCGCGGATGGTGGGCTTTTTCGACCAGCAGGACGTCGCGACCTTGCCGCGCCAGCAGCGTGGCCATCGTGGAACCCGCCGGGCCGCCGCCGATGATCAGCACGTCGCATGGGTGGAAGGGCCCAGAATCGCGGGCGGCGGAGGTCTCCGAAGTCATGTAGGTTCGACGGTCGAGGGGCTGACGAGCCAGCCCACGCGGGCTCGCGTGGGTCTGCGATCACGCAGCGTGGCGATGCACGCTCAAGCGCGTGGCCACCCGATTATCTCTAACGCATGTCCATGAACCGACCCGCCCTCCTGCCTGTGGCCATCCCCCCCACCCCCGATTGGTGGGCCGACTTGCGTGAACGGTTCTGGCGCCTGCTGCCCCTGAAGGCGATCGGCATCAGCGGCTTCATGTGGCTGTTCTTCGTCGGCTACTTCCACACCTTGCGCAACCCGGCCTACCCGGTGTTCGAGATGCCCCGCACGAGCCTGGATGCGCTGGTGCCGTTTCAGCCCGAAGCGCTGCTGGTTTACGGCTCCCTGTGGTTCTACGTGGGCATTGCACCGGGACTGCTGCTGCGCGTGCGCGAGCTCGTGGTCTACGGGCTCTGGGCGGCGGCGCTGTGCGGTTGCGGCCTGATGTTCTTCCACTTCTGGCCGACGGCCGTGCCGGCGCCCGACGTGGACGTCAGCGCCTATCCCGGCTTCGCTGTCCTGCAGGGGGTGGACGCCGCCGGCAACGCCTGCCCCTCGTTGCACGTCGCCACGGCCGTGTTCACCGCGATCTGGATCGACCGGCTGACCCGCATCGTGCACGCGCCGGGTGCGTGGCGCTGGGCCAATGCGATCTGGGTGCTGGCCATCGCCTGGTCGACGGTCGCCATTCGACAGCATGTCGTGCTGGATGCCCTGGCGGGTGCGGTTCTCGGCATCGCCTTTGCGGTGTTGTCCATCTTGCTCAGCCCCCGGATTGGGCGTCGCTAGGCGGCTGTAACGGGCAGATATCATCGAAAGACCGCCGAAAGTGACCAGGCGAGGGGCCATGGACGCCGCCAGAACGTGGCGGCAGAGGCAAAGAACAACGACGGAAGTGTCAGCATGAGCTCGCTCAAAGACCTGCAAGATCTCATTCAAAAGAAATACGGCCTGGCGCCGGAAGCCCTCGAACCCCATGCATCCATGCGCGCCAGTGGCGTCGATTCCCTGGCGCTGGTCGAGTTCATCTTCGAAGTCGAGGACAAGTACGGCATCTCCATTCCCGACAACATCGCGGAGCTCGACACCCTCGCCGAACTGGCCGAGCTGGTGGATCGCTTGAGGGTGGCGGAGCCCGCTGCAGCGCCGCGGTGACCGAGGTTCTTGTTTCAGGCCTGGGGGTTGTGTCGCCCCACGGCGACGACACCGAGGCCATGTTCGCCGCGCTGCTGCGGGGTGAGTCCGCCGTTGCGCCGATCTTTCCAGAGCTGGCCCGGCCTGCCGCGGCGGCAGCGGTCTCGTTCGACGAGACGCGCTGGTTCAACAAGCTGCAGCTCGCGGGGGTCGACCGTGTCAGCCAGATGGCCGTGGCCGCTGCGAGCCTGGCGCTGGACGATGCCGGCGGGCTGGGCGACACCGACCCCGAGCGCGTGGGCGTCTACGTGGGCTGCGGCATGGGCGGCGCCCATGCCCTGGACGTGGCTTACCGCAGCGCGGGGCGCGTGCCGCCGCTCACCATCCCGGCCTACATGCCCAACGCACCGGCCGCGCACGTGGCGCTGCGCCATGGCGTCAAGGGCCCGGTCCTCACGTACTCGGTGGCCTGCGCATCGTCGTCCGTCGCCATTGCCGAAGCGGCCAAGGCCGTCAGGAACGGCGAGGTGGATGTGGCCATCGCCGGCGGCAGCGAGGCGCTGCTGGTGCCCGGCGTGATGCTGGCCTGGCAAGCCATGATGACCTTGGCCAGCTTTGCACCGGGCGAGGCCGCCACGGCCTGCCGCCCGTTTGCCGCTGACCGCAGCGGCTTTGTGCTCGGCGAGGGCGCGGCCTTCATGGTGCTGGAGTCGGGCGAGCGGGCGCGTGCGCGCCGCGCACGGTCGCATGCGCGGCTGGCGGGCTGGGGTTTGAGCTGCGATGCATCGCACCTCACCAAACCCGACGCCAGCGGCCAGGAGCGTGCCATGAGAACCGCATTGCGCACGGCAGGCCTGCAGCCGCTCGACGTGGGCTACTGCAATGCCCACGGCACCGCCACCAAGATTGGCGACAGCGTCGAAGCCGCGGCATTGCGAGGGGTGTGGGGGTCCGCCATCGAGCAACTGCAGGTCAGTTCCACCAAGGCCTTGCACGGCCACTTGCTGGGGGCGGCCGGTGCGCTGGAAGCCGTGGCGACCGTGCTGGCGTTGCGCCACCGGCAGCTGCCGCCCAACGCGAACTGCCTGAATCCCGATGGCGCGCTCGGGCTGCGGCTGGTCTCTCCCGCCAGCCCGTCTGCGCCCGATCTGCAGGCCGCGATGAGCAGTTCCTTCGCGTTCGGCGGCACCAATTCCGTCCTGGTCTTCATGTCCGGTTAGATCGGGCGCCGGTCTCCATCAACGCCTTGATGGCGACGTGCGCCCTGGGGGCCACGCAGCACCAGGCTGCCAGCAGCGGCTGGCATCGGGTCGTGGGCCTTACCGTGCGGGTAGCAGGCCCAGCAGTGCCAGCTTGAAGCCCAGGCCGGCGCAGACCGCCAGCAGCGGCAGCACGGCCAGCTTGAAGCGGAACAGCGCGATCCCCGCGCCGAGGGCGATGAGCGCCGCGAGCCCGTCGAAGGGCCGGGCAAGGCCTTTGGGCCACAGCACGTGCCAGGCGAAGAACACCGCCAGGTTCAGGATCACGCCGACCACCGCCGCCGTGATGGCCGTCAGCGGCGCGGTGAACTTGAGCTGGCCGTGTGTGGACTCGATGACCGGCCCGCCGGCCAGGATGAAGATGAAGGACGGCAGGAAGGTGAAGCCGGTGACGACGCAGGCGGCCACGGCGCCGGCGAGGAAGAGGGCATCGGCACCGAAGAGCTGCTGGGTCCAGCCGCCGACGAAGCCGACGAAGGCCACCACCATGATCAGCGGCCCCGGCGTCGTCTCGCCCAGGGCCAGGCCGTCGATCATCTGCGCGGCGGTCAGCCACTGGTGCTGTTCGACGGCGCCCTGGTAGACGTAAGGCAGCACCGCGTAGGCGCCGCCGAAGGTCAGCAGCGCGGCCTTGGTGAAGAACCAGCCCATCTGTGTGAGCGCTCCGCTCAGTCCTTGCGTCAGCACCAGGCCGGCCATGGCAGCCAGCCACAGACCCGCGCCGATGGCCAGCACACGCGCCAGCCGGCTGCGGCTGAAGCGGGCATGGGCGGGCGTGGGCGTGTCGTCGTCGATCAGCGCCGGCCCGTCGCCTGGCTTGGCGGCGCCGTGCCCGCCACCGAGCGCGAAGACCTGCGGTGCGTGCCGGCCGCCGACGTGGCCGATGAGTGCGGCGCCCAGCACGATCAGCGGGAAGGGCGCGCCCAGCACAAAGAGGGCGAGGAAGGCCGCCGCCGCGATGCCCCACAGCCAGCCGTTCTTCAGCGCGCGGCTGCCGATGCGAAAGGCGGCGTGCGCCACGAGGGCTGTCACTGCAGGCTTGAGGCCGTAGAACAGGCCGGCCACCAGCGGCTGCTGCCCGTGCGACAGGTAGACCCAGGACAGCGCGATGAGGATGAGCAGCGACGGCAGCACGAACAGCGCGCCGGCGATGAGGCCGCCCCAGGTGCGGTGCAGCAGCCAGCCGATGTAGGTGGCCAGCTGCTGGGCCTCGGGGCCGGGCAGCAGCATGCAGTAGTTCAGCGCATGCAGGAAGCGCTTCTCGCTGATCCAGCGGCGGCGCTCCACCAACTCGGTGTGCATGATGGCGATCTGCCCGGCCGGCCCGCCGAAGCTGATGAAGCCGAGCTTGAGCCAGAAGCGAAAGGCCTCCCAGAACCCGACGGCGGCTGGGCGGGCGGTGAGGGCGTTGTCATTCATGGTGCGGTGGCGATGCTGGACGCCGGCGAGTGTCCCCCGGTCGGCGCGTGCTGCCGGCGGTCGTCATGCGCAAGTTTTTTGGCGCGCGCCAGAGGGCGCGGCCGGCAGCCGCCGGGGCCGGGGCGAATGGGTCTGCACTCCCTCACAAACGGTATCAATCTGCCCCGTCAACCGACCTGCCGCGTTCGCGTTCAGGAAAGGCCGGCGGCAGCGAGCAGCCGGCTCACCTGACGGAAGCATCGACCCATGACCACGCTGACCCTCACCTTCACCGGCCCTGCCAGCCAGGCCCGCCGGGCCCTCGGCGGCCTGCTGCAACGCTATCGCTCGGCCTACTTCGTCGAGCGCGGCAGCAACGAGTACGCCGTCACGGCCGACGAGGTCACGGCGGCGGAACTGGCACGGCAACCGCTGTGGTCCACGCGGCCAGCGCCCTCGCGCGCTGCCTGACGCCAGACAGACAATGCGGCCTCGATGCCGCGCCGACAACCTCGTGACCACCACCACGTCTACGTCGTGCTGCTGTCCGAGCGCGTCTGGAACGAGCCCGCGTTCCGCAAGGCCAACCCGCAGCACGACATCGTCAAGCCCTGCGTCTACGTCGGCATGACCGGGCTGGACCCTGACCTGCGCTTTGACCGCCACATGGCGGGCGTGCAGGCCAACCGCTTCGTGCTGAAGTACGGCGAGCGGCTGATGCCGGAGCTCTACGAGGTCTACAACCCCATGCCCTACGACGCGGCGCGCGACATGGAGGTGGAGCTGGCGATTGGCCTGCGCGAGGCCGGCTACGCGGTCTGGCAGGCGTAGCGCCTAAGCCGCGGCAGCAGCCTGCCGGAACTCAGCCTCCAGCGCCGTCACCCAGGCGGCCTTCTCCTGCGCCGGTGCGAAGCTGGCTTCCAGGCTGTTGCGTGCAAGCGTGTAGGCCTCGCGTGCGCCCCACTGCGGCTGGGCCGCGAACAGCGCCAGCAGGTTGTCGTTCAGGTAGCCGCCGAAGTAGGCCGGATCGTCGGAGTTGATGGTCACGGCCAGGCCTGTGGCGAGCATCTGCGGCAGCGGGTGCGCGGCCAGGTCGGGCACGACGCATAGCTTCACGTTAGACAGCGGGCACACCGTCAGCGGCACGCGCTCGGCAGCCAGGCGCTGCATCAGCGCGGGGCTTTCGATGGCGCGCACGCCGTGGTCGATGCGTGCCACGCGCAGCAGGTCCAGCGCCTCCTCGATGTAGCTCGGCGGCCCTTCTTCGCCGGCATGGGCCACGCGGTGCAGGCCCAGCTCCGCGCAGCGCACGAACACGCGCGTGAACTTGCCCGGCGGATGGCCGCGCTCCGAGCTGTCCAGGCCGACGCCGATGAAGTGGGTGCGCCAGGGCAGGGCCTCCTCCAGCGTGGCGAAAGCCTCGGCCTCGCTCAGGTGGCGCAGGAAGCACAGGATCAGCTCCGCGCTGATGCCCAGGTGCGTGCGGGCAGCGGCGCAGGCGCGCGACAGGCCTGTGATGACCGTGCCGATGGGCACGCCGCGCGCCGTGTGCGTCTGGGGGTCGAAGAACAGCTCGGCATGGACGATGTGGTCGCGCGCCGCCTTCTCGAAGTAGGCCCAGGCCATGTCGTAGAAGTCCTGCTCGTGCAGCAGCACACTGGCACCGGCGTAGTAGATGTCGAGAAACGTCTGCAGGTCCGTGAACGCATACGCCGCGCGCAGCGCCTCGACGCTGGCATAGGGCAGAGCCACACCGTTGCGCCGGGCCAGCGCAAAGATCAGCTCGGGCTCCAGCGAGCCCTCGATGTGGATGTGCAGCTCGGCCTTGGGCATGCGCGAGAGCAGCTCGGACAGCGCCGAGCGGGGAATGCGGTTGAAGTCGATATCAGTACTCATGGCCGTAGTGTCCTTGTGGGCCGAGCGCCGGGCCGCTCCCAAGCCGGCCCGTCTGGCGATGCTTGCCGGTCAATCCGGCAAGCATCGCCGTCCCCTCGGGGGACCGACTGGGCTCACCGCGTTCAGCGGGGTGAGCTCAGGCGAGGGGCTCGTCATTTCCCGGGGACCTTGCCCTCAACACCCTTGACGTAGAACTTCACTCCCCCCAGGAAGGCATCGTCCGCGACGGTGTCCTTGGCCAGCACTTCCTTGCCGGCGTTGTCGACGATGGGTCCCTTCCAGATCGAGAAGCTGCCGTCCTTCAGCCCGGCCTTGATCTGCTCGACCTTGGCCTTGATGTCGGCCGGCACATCCTCGGCCACCGAGACCATGTCGATCGCGCCTTCCTTGACGCCCCACCAGGCCTTGCCGGTGGCCCACTTGCCGTCCAGCGCCTCGCGCGTGGCCTGGATGTAGTACGGCGCCCAGTTGATGACGGCCGAACCCAGGTGGGCCTTGGGGCCGTAGGAGGTCATGTCGGAGTCCCAGCCGAAGGCGCGCTTGCCCTTCTCCTCGGCCGTCTTCAGCACGGCGGCGGAGTCGGTGTTCTGCATCAGCACGTCGGCGCCGCCGTTGATGAGGGCCACCGCCGCCTCGGTCTCCTTGGGCGGGTTGAACCACTCGTTGACCCAGACCACCTTGGTCTTGATCTTGGGGTTCACGCTCTGCGCGCCGAGCGTGAAGCTGTTGATGTTGCGGATGACCTCGGGGATGGGGATGGAGCCGACCACGCCCAGCGTGTTGCTCTTGGTCATGGCCCCGGCGATGACGCCGGCGAGATACGCCCCTTCGTACGTGCGGCTGTCGTAGGTGCGCAGGTTGTCGGCCGTCTTGTAGCCGGTGGCGTGCTCGAACTTCACGCCCTTGTGCTCGGCCGCGACCTTGAGCATGGGCTCCATGTAGCCGAAGGTGGTGCCGAAGATCAGCTGGTTGCCCTGGCCCACCATGTCGTTGAAGACGCGCTCGGCGTCCGCCGCCTCGGGCACCTTCTCGACGAAGCTGGTGACGATGCGGTCGCCGAACTCCTTCTCCAGCGCCTTGCGGCCGTTGTCGTGCGCGAAGGTCCAGCCGCCATCGCCGACCGGGCCGACGTAGGCGAAGGCGATCTTCAGCGGTGCGGGCTTGGCGACGGCCGATGCGGCGGGCTCGGCCGCAGCGGCCGGCGCCTCTTCCTTCTTCGAGCAGGCGGTGAGCGCCGCAGCCGCGGCCAGGGCGGCGAATGCGAAGCTGCGGCGTGTGGTGATGGATGTCATTCGATCTCCTGGGGGTTGGTCGGTTAGGCGAGAAAGTCAGTGACCGGGCTTGAACGGCTTGCCGAGCGACGCCGGCATGTTGGCCTTGATCCACGCCGGGTTGCGCGAGATCAGCACCAGCACCACGATGGTGGACAGGTAGGGCAGCATGCTGAGCCAGTGGCTGGAGATGTCCACGCCCTCGCCCTGCAGATGAAACTGCAGCATCGTCACGCCGCCGAACAGGTAGGCGCCCAGCAGCACGCGGGCCGGCCGCCAGGTGGCGAAGGTGGTCAGCGCCAGCGCGATCCAGCCCTTGCCAGCCACCATGCCCTCCACCCACAGCGGCGTGTAGACGAGGGACAGGTAGGCGCCCGCCAGGCCGCACAGCGCGCCACCTGCCGCCACGGCCGCCAGCCGGATGCGCCGCACCGGGTAGCCCAGGGCATGGGCGGACTCGGGCGACTCGCCCACCGCGCGCAGCACCAGGCCGGCCCGCGTGCGGTACAGGAAGAAGTGCAGCCCCACTGCCAGCGCCATCGCCAGGTAGACCACCGGGTGATGCTCGAGCAGCGCTTTGCCCAGCACCGGCAGATCGCTCAGCCCGGGCACGGCCCAGTGCGACCGCTCGGACAGCCGCTGCTGCGTGTACGCCACGCCCACGAACGCCGAGAAGCCGGCGCCGAACAGGCTCAGTGCCAGGCCGGTGGCGTAGGGGTTGGTGTTGAGCCAGATCACCAGCAGCCCGAAGAACAGCGACAGCACCACGCCCGCCGCCATGCCGGCAGCGAAGCCCAGCAGGTCCGAGCCGCTGTGCACGGCTGCGGCATAGCCGGCGATGGCCGCCACCAGCATCAGGCCCTCGGCGCCCAGGTTGACGATGCCGGCCCGCTCGTTGATGAGCAGACCCAGGCCGGCGATGGCCAGCACCGTGCCGGCGCTCAGCGTTGCGGCGACGAGAAGAGCAATCTCGTTCATGCCCCCACCCCTGCACGTGCCTTCACCGCCGCCACCCAGCGCATGCGGTATTGCAGTCCGTGGTCGCATGCCAGCAGCGTGAATAGCAATACGCCCTGGAACACGCTGGTCAGCGACTTGGGCAGGCCCATGCGGCTCTGCGCCAGCTCGCCGCCGATGTAGAACATGCTCATCAGCACCGCCGAGAAGACGATGCCCACCGGGTGCAGCCGGCCGACGAAGGCGACGATGATGGCCGCGAAGCCGTAGCCCACCGGCACGTAGGGCGTGAGCTGCCCCAGCGGCCCTGCCACCTCGAAGGCGCCCGCCAGGCCGGCCATGCCGCCCGAGAGCAGCAGCGCCGTCCACAGCGCACTGCGCGACGAGAAGCCGGCGTAACGCGCGGCCGCTGGCGCGATGCCGCCCACGGTCAACGCATAGCCGCGGTAGGTGCGGAACTGGAAGACCGCAAACGCCACCACCGCCAGCAGCGCGATGACGACGCCGATGTTCATGCGCAGCCCCGGCACCAGTCGCGGCAGCTTCGTACCCGGAGCGAACAGCACGGTCTGCGGGAAGTTGTAGCCGTCCGGGTCTTTCCAGGGCCCGTAGACCAGGTAGTTCAGCAGCAGGCCGGCCACGTAGACCAGCATCAGGCTGACCAGGATCTCGTTCGTGTTGAAGCGGTCGCGCAGCAGCGCCACGACGCCGGCCCACAGCATGCCGCCGATGACCCCGCCCAGCAGCACCGGCACGACGAACCAGCCCGACGTGCCCGGCCCCGCCTGCATGGCCACCCAGCCGGCGCCGAGTGCGCCGAGCACGAACTGGCCCTCGGCGCCGATGTTCCAGATGCCGGCGCGAAAACACACCGCCAAGCCCAGCGCAATCAGCGCCAGCGGCACGGCCTTGATGCTCAGCTCCGACAGCGCGCGGCCGCTCGCCAGCGGCTCGACGAAGAACAGGCGCAGCGCCTGCAGCGGGTCCTTGCCCAGCGCGCTGAACAGCGCCACGCCGATCAGCACGGTGATGGCCAGCGCCAGCAGCGGCGCGGCGACGGCCAGCGCCAGCGAGGTCTGCGTGCGTGGCTCAAGCTTGAACATCAGCCGCCTCCACGGTAGCCGGCCACAGCCCGGACATCCACTCGCCGATCTGCTCGCGCGTCGCTTCGGCAATCGGCACGGACGGCGACAGCCGGCCGTCAGCGATGACATGCAACCGGTCGCACAGCTCGAACAGCTCGTCCAGCTCCTCGCTGAACACCAGCAGCGCGCAGCCCTCGTTGCGCAGCCGCAGCAGCTCGCCGCGGATCTGCGCGGCCGCGCCCACGTCCACGCCCCAGGTCGGCTGGGCCACGATCAGCAGCTTCGGGTTGGCGCCGATCTCGCGCCCGACGATGAACTTCTGCAGGTTGCCGCCCGACAGCGTGCGTGCCAGCGCATCGGGCCCCGAGGCCTTGACGCGAAAGCTGTCGATCAGCCGGGCCGCCAGCGCGCGCGCCTCGCCGATGCGCAGCCAGCCGCTGGCCGCCACCGCCTCGGTGCGTGTCAGCAGCGTGTTCATCGCCAGCGACAGCGTCGGCACGGCGCCCCGGCCCAGCCGCTCCTCGGGCACGAAGTGCAGCCCCGCCGCACGGCGCCGACCGGGCGAGGCGCGGGCGATGTCCTGATCGAACAGCCGGATGCTGCCGGCCGGCGCGCGCGGGTCCTCGCCCGACAGCGCCGCCAGCAGCTCCTGCTGGCCGTTGCCCGACACGCCGGCCACGCCGACGATCTCGCCGGCCCGCACGGCGAAGCCGATGTCTTCCAGCGTGACGCCGAACGGGTCGCGCTGCTCAAGCGCCAGGCCAGCGACGCGCAGCACCGTCGCGCCGGCCCGCCCCTCGCGCGGCGTCAGCACCGGCGCGTCGGCGCCGATCATCAGCCGCGACAGGCTGGCGTTCGTCTCCTGCCGCGGGTCCACCTCGCCCACCACGCGGCCGCCGCGCAGCACCGTGCAGTGGTCGCACAGCGCGCGGATCTCGTGCAGCTTGTGGCTGATGTAGAGGATGGAGCAGCCCTCGTTGCTCAGCTGGCGCAGCGTCACGAACAGGCTCTCCACCGCCTGCGGTGTCAGCACCGAGGTGGGCTCGTCCAGGATGAGCAGCTGCGGCCGCGTCAGCAGCGCGCGCACGATCTCGACGCGCTGGCGCTCGCCGACGCTGAGCGTGTGCACCGGGCGGGCAGGGTCCACCGGCAGGCCGTACTCCGCCGACACGGCGCGCGTCTGCTCGGCGACTTCGGCCAGCGACAGCGCCTTGTCCAGCCCCAGCCAGATGTTCTCGGCGGCGGTCAGCGTGTCGAACAGCGAGAAGTGCTGGTAGACCATGCTGATGCCTAAAGCGCGCGCCTGGGCGGGGCTGGCCACGGCGACCTCGCGGCCGTTCCAGGCCATCTGCCCGGCGTCGGGCTTCGTGGCGCCGTAGATGATCTTCATCAGCGTCGACTTGCCGGCGCCGTTCTCGCCCAGCACGGCATGCACCTGCCCCGGCGCCACCTTGAGGTGGATGCCATCGTTGGCGCGCACGCCGGGGTATTGCTTGGTGATGCCGATCAGCTCAAGTCTGTGCATGGAACTTACCCATGCAACGAATGCGCCAGCATGGGTCCGGGCGTGCTCAGAAGTGGTACTCGGCCCGGATCATCGGCGTCTTGGCCAGGGCGCCGCTGCCTGCTGGGCCCTTGTATGGGTTGCCGAACTTGTTGCGCCAGTACTGGTACTCCAGCCCCACCTTGAACTTGCCGGGTGCACCGCCGGTGACGGTGCCCACGTCGAGCATGACCTGGCCGTCGAAGTTGAACTCCGGCCCCGTCGGCCCGCCGAACTCGTTCGTGCCCTTGGCGGCGATGTAGTTGGCAAAGCCCTCGAAGGCCAGCGGCATCTTGCCCAGCGGGATGCTCCAGGCCGCCGTCAGCATCAGGTGGGTCTTGTAGTCGTAGCGCGGCGTGGCCGTGCCGCTGAACTTGTTGTAGGGCGCATTGCTTTCCTTGAGCAGCAGCACGCTGACGTTCAGGAAGCCGGGCACGTCCATCATGAACGTCGGGCCCAGCACCAGCATCTGCTTGCGCGAGTTGTAGCCGGCGTCCACCTTCACGTTGGCGTCGAAGCCGGCCGTGACGCCCATGCCGCGCACCGGGCCGAAGGCGAACTTGCTGTCGGTGACCTTGGCCAGGTCCAGCGTGTGGCGGTAGACGATGTAGACCTCGCTGGCGCCGCTGTTCGAGCCGGGGCTGGATGGGTCCTGCTTGTCGGACAGCAGCAGGTCGGCGTTGAAGAAGTTCGTGCCGTACTTGTAGCCGCTGGCGTGGTTGAGGTTGACGATGTTCTTCTTGATGTCGTTGCTGCCGAAGGGCTCGGCGAACTTGCTGCCGAAGCGGTAGCCGATGGAGGTGTCGCTCCAGTCGGCGGCCTGGGTGGCGCCGGCGGCGACGGCGGCGAGGGCGGTGCAGAGAAGTCGAGCGGGCAGTCTCATGTGAAAGCTCCTGAGGGTGTGAACGAAATGAGGTGCGCGCCTGGCGGCGGCATCGGCGCGAAGTCCAGGCGCATCTGCTGGCGGCTGCGGCACAGAGGGGCGGTGGCAAGGCTCACGCGGCCCCGCCCGTGAACGGAATCATGCTGACGTGCGCGGCGACGATGCGCCAGCCTTCGGGCAGGCGCACCCAGGTCTGCGTCTGGAAGCCGCGCAGCGTCGTGTCGCTGCGCACGAACTCGACCTGCGCCACCGCCATGTCGGGCCCGAAGGCGTGCAGGCGCAGGTGCTCCAGCCTGCGCGTGAAGTCGGGCGCGGGCGTGGCGGCGCGGTAGGCCTCAAGCTCGGCGATGCCCCATTGCCGGTCGGCGATGCCGTAGCGGGTGGTGCGCTCGTCCTGCCAGAAGAAGGCGTTCAGCGCGGCCACGTCGTTGCTCATCAGCGCCTGCTCGTAGGCGTCGAACACGGCGCGCAGCTCGGCCAGCACGGCGGGGTCGTCGAAGTGGGCGGCGTCCATCAGGTGGCCGCCGCCAGGAACGCACGCCAGCCGCCGTGGTGACTGATGTCGGGCGCATCGATCAGCGCCGCGCCTTCGCAGATGAAGCCCTTGACCCAGCGGCCGTCGGCCAGCTCCAGGTTGCCCAGGCCCAGCGGCGGCGGGATCAGCGCCAGCAGCGAGCCGATGCTGGCCAGCGGCAGCTCGTAGACCTCGACCTCGATGGACTGGCCCGCCTCGCCCTCGGCCACGCGCGCCAGGCCCGGTTTGGGCGGTACGGTGCCGGGCAGCGCATGCAGGCGGTAGCGCGGTGCCGTCGATGTGCGCGCCTGCAACCGGGCGGCGCGTTCCTTCAGCTGGCCGTGCAACGGCAGGCCTTGCAGATGGGCGCCGACGACGGCCAGCAGCAGCGTCGGCTCGGCGCGGGGCAGGGCTTGCAGGCGGCGGTCGGCAGCGGTGGCGTCGCGCAGGCGGGCGCCCAGCGGCGCGGGGCCGGCGGCCTCCCAGCGCAGGCCGAGGTCCACCAGCGCCGCGTCCGCGCCGCCCGGTGCGATCAGCGTGACGCCGAAGGGCAGCGGGCAGTCGCCGTCGGGCAGGCTGAATGGCAGCGCCAGCGCCGACCAGCCGAGCAGGTTGACGAAGTTCGTGTAGCGGCCCAGCTCGCTGTTGCGCAGCACCGGCTCTTCGGCCACGGCGGCGCGCGTGGGGCAGGTGGGCGCCGTGGGCACGAGCAGCGCGTCCACCTGGTTCCACAGGCTTTGCAGCTCGGCGCGCAGGCTCTCCAGTTCGTAGCGGCCGTTGAAGGCGTCAACCGCGCTGTGGTTGCGACCCTTCGCGATGACATGCGCCACGGTGCGGTCGAAGGCCTCGGGGTCGGCAGCCAGCAGTGTGTCGACGACGCTCAGCCGCTCGGCCACCCAGGGGCCGTCGTACAGCAGTTTGGCCACCTCGAACAGCAGCTCGAAGTCCAGCGGCACCAGCTCGGCGCCCAGCGCGCGGGCGCGTTCCTGCGCAGCCTCGAAGGCCGCCGGCCAGCCCAGGGCCGCGTCGCAGCCGGGCGCCAACGGCACGCCCAGGCGCAGCGCCGCGCGGGTGCCACCCAGCCAGGGCGGGCGCGGCGCGGCGATGTGGAAGCGCGGCTCGTCGGCCTCGGCGCCCTCGAACAGCGAGAAGGCCAGCGCCGCATCGGCCACGGTCAGCGCGAAGACGCTCACCACGTCCAGCGTGCGGCAGGCCGGCAGCACGCCGCGCATCGGCACGCTGCCGGGCGTGGGCTTGAGGCCCACGAGGTGGTTGAAGCCTGCCGGCACGCGGCCGGAGCCGGCGGTGTCGGTGCCCAGCGCCAGCGGCACCAGGCCGCGCGCGACGACCGAGGCCGAGCCGGAGCTGGAGCCGCCGCTGACGTAGCGCGCATCGAAGCTGTTGGGCACCTCGCCATAGGGCGAGCGCGTGCCCACCAGGCCGGTGGCGAACTGGTCGAGGTTGGTCTTGCCCACGACGATGGCCCCGGCCGCCTGCAGCCGCTGCACGCAGGTGGCGGAGTGCTCGGGCAGGTGGGCGAAGGCCGGGCAGGCGGCCGTGGTGGGCATGCCGGCGACGTCGATGTTGTCCTTCACCGCCAGCGGCACACCCCACAGCGGCGTGGCCGGGCCGCGCGGCGGCAGCGCGGCGAGCTGGGCGATCAACTGCTCGGGCGTGCAGCGGTGGATCCAGGCCGGGTCGGTGGGCTGCAGCCGGGCCAGCAGCGCGCTCAGCAAGATGAAGGGGCTGGCGCCGGCGGCGTAGGCCGACTGCCAGTCGGCGACGGTGTGCAGGGTGTCTTGGGTCATGCGCGTTGAAGGGCGTCGATCACTGCGGACGAGGGCGCGGACCAGCCAACGATGGCGCCCTGCGCCGTCAGCATGGCCAGCGCGGCGGCCTTGAACTCGGGGAAGTAGCTCTCGGTGCCGTCTTCGATCAGCAGGCACTCGTAGCCGCGGTCGTTGGCCTCGCGCATCGACGTCTGTACGCAGACCTCGGTGGTGACGCCCATGAACAGCAGGTGGGTGATGCCGCGGTGGCTCAGCAGCGCGTCCACGGGCGTGCCGTAGAACATGCCCTTGCCCGGCTTGTCGACCACCAGCTCGCCCGGCA
>Ga0114942_1000084_pt1 | contig 24166 bp, 19 predicted proteins | sample LowerColdCreek_FD_88674 | JGI IMG/M metagenome (GOLD analysis project Ga0114942, IMG submission 88674) | Groundwater microbial communities from Cold Creek, Nevada to study Microbial Dark Matter (Phase II) - Lower Cold Creek | ecosystem: Environmental > Aquatic > Deep subsurface > Groundwater ... | reverse complement strand
TTTTTCCTGTAACTGCTCCAACGTTTCAGCATCATCTTGCAATTGCTGGTTGGTAGTTTCAATAGATGCTGCTAAGCTTACTTGCTGTTGGCTTGCTTTTGCCAAAAATGCTTCTACACTTTTTTTGCGTTCTTGCAAAAAGCTTAGGCTTTGTGATGCTAAGTTTTTATCATTCTCCTTGGTACGAAGGTCTTGCATAAGGGCATTAAAATTTTGCTGCATTGCATGCAAATTTTTCTCCCTTTCAATGTATAAGAATTTCTCTTGCTCAATAGCTGCTTCTTCGGTGGCAATTTCGGTATCTAGTTGCAGTTTTATATCCGCCTCCGCCTCCTGTTGTTCTTGTACCGCTTTGTACTGAATGTTAAAGCCTTCTAATGCTGCTTTGGCCAGCTCAATAGATATTTCTTTATAATCTTTCTTTACTTCGTAATATTTTTCTGCTTTTTTTGCTTGATTTTCTAGGGTTTTAAGCTGATTATTTATTTCAAAAAGTAAGTCTTCTATTCTGTTTAAATCTTGTTCTGTTGCGTCTAATTTAGCTTTAGCTTCTTTCTTCCTTGTTTTGTAAATGGTAATGCCAGCCGCTTGTTCTAGCATTCTACGGCGGCTATTTTCTTTGTCTTTTATAATATCATCCACCATTCCTAGCTCAATAATGGCGTAGCTATCGGTACTAACACCCGTATCCATAAATAGGTTATGAATATCTTTTAAACGACAAGACACATCATTTAACCGATACTCACTATCGCCGTTTTTGTAAAATCGTCTTGTAATGGTTACAGTGCTAAACTCCGTAGGGAGTAAGTTTTTGGTGTTTTCGAATGTAAGGCTTACTTCGGCTAAGCCGCTGGGGCTTCTGGTACGGCTACCATTGAATACCAATGCCTCTAGGTTTTCGCTTCTTAGTGCAGAAATTTTTTGCTCGCCAATAACCCAACGAATGCTATCAATAATATTACTTTTACCGCAACCATTTGGGCCAATTATTCCCGTAATGCCTTCATCAAAATTTACAATTGTTTTATCTGCAAAGCTTTTAAAGCCTTTTATTTCTAGTTGTTTTAGCCGCACAAATTCTTTATTTAGGAGTTTGCGAACTTAAAGATTTTTTTTTGCATTTACGGTTCAATAAATTGTAGTTAGCGGCCGCATTATTTGCAGCATTTCTATAACGCATAACTACTAAAAATAAGTTGTGTAAAAAAAATGAATGGCTGTTAGTTGATTAAGATAAATTTTCCGTAATTCTGCTTACACCCCCCTTGTGCATCATAAAAGTGATGCATATGTGAAAACAAAACCGATTATGTTATTTTCTTTACTAAAAAGAAAGGTACTAATATTTACCAACTACTTAATTAGTGCACCTAAGCAGAATAATAATTTCGATAATAAATTTACCAATATTGTTACCCTTACTGGTTTACTTATTAATATAGTAGGTATATTCATTAACCTTGCGGTTGGCTCGCCTATTGAGTTAAATATTGTAATTTTTGTATTTACAATTTCCTGCTCAGTGGCTTATTATTTGAGTAGATTTAAGTATTTACATAAAAAATTATCGCCCTATATTCTTGGTTCTATAATGGTGGTATTATTGCTTAATTGGGTGTTTGGTGGTGGCACCATTGGAACAACACTTATTTATTATCCATTTGCGGTGGTTTTAGGAATGCTGATATTGCATAATAAACATCATTTGCTTTTTATTATAATTCTAATAGCCCAAATACTAGTTTTATTTACACTAGAAAATGCATTACCACAAATTATTACTCCTTATAAAAATGAGGAAAGCCTTAAGTTAGATTTGGTTTCATCCTCTATATTGTCGGTTATATTGTTTGGAATTTTAATTCATTACTTCAAAAAAACTTATGATTATGAGCAGTTAAAGCTTAGGAGAAGTAATTTCTCATTAAGAAAAATTCAGGTTAACCTAACCGAAGCCAAACAAGTAGCAGAAAGTGCCACTATTGCTAAAACGCATTTTTTGGCAAATATGAGCCACGAAATAAGAACCCCGCTAAACGGAATTGTAGGTAGTGGCGAACTATTATCCTTAACCCAATTAACTGATGAACAAAAAAAATACGTAGAAGCATTAAAAACTAGTGGAAACCACTTATTAAGCGTAATTAATGATGTGCTAGACCTATCAAAAATTGAAGCTGATAAGTTAGAAATGCAAATGGTATCGGTAGACTTAAAGAAATGTTTACAAGATGTAATTACTATTACTACCCCTACTATTAGTAAGCTTGGTAAAAATATTGACCTTAATTTTTACTACGATGATGGACTACCAAAATATATAAAAGGCGATGAAAGCCGGCTTAAGCAAATATTGGTAAACTTAATAGGAAATGCTATAAAGTTTACCGAGGAAGGCAGCGTAAAATTGGATGTAACCACCATGCATACACCCAAAAGTTCACAAATTCTATTTCAGGTTTCCGATAGTGGAATTGGTATAAAAAGGGAAGACTTATCGAAGCTATTTCAGCCATTTTCGCAAGTTGATGGAACAACTACAAGAAATTATGGTGGCACCGGACTTGGCCTATCAATTTGTAAAAAATTGGTGGAAATGATGGGTGGAAGCATTTGGGCTAGTAGTGAATACCAAAAGGGCTCTATGTTTAGCTTTTGCGTTCCATTAATAGCAGCAAATAGTAAAGAGGTGGAAATTACTAGCCAACCACAGCCAATAAAGCAGTTTCAGGACTTGTATGTGCTTGTGGCAGAGGATAACCTTATGAACCAATTTATTGCTAGTAACATACTTAGTAATATGAGTGTTACCGCCGATATTGCCGATAATGGAAAGATTGCGGTAGAAAAAGCAATTCAAAATAATTACGATATCATTTTTATGGATATGCAAATGCCCGAAATGGATGGCGTAACTGCCAGCGTAAAAATTATTGAAGCATTTAAAGAAAAACAGCTAGTACCGCCAGTAATAATAGCCATTACGGCTAATGCAATGCCAGAGGATAAGCAAAAGTGCATTGATGCTGGCATGAAGGATTTTGTAAGCAAACCTTTTACCATTGAGCAACTAACAGAAGTTATTAATAAATGGTGCTAGTACAATACCCTAACCCTAATAGTTTCTTTTACTTCTTTTAATAATTCCATAGCAGTTTTACTAAGTTTCTTATCTACATCAAGCACTACATAACCAATGGCTTCGTTTGTTTTAAGGTACTGCCCAATAATATTAATATTATGCTTGCTTAGCTCAGTATTAATAGCACTTAGTACGCCAGGCTTATTATTATGTATGTGTAAAATGCGGTGTGTACCATCTACCGGAGGTAGGCTTATTGGCGGAATAGAATGAGAGCCAAATGTAATGCCACGTTCTAAATAAGCAAATAGCTTCATGCTTACATCTTGTCCAATATTTTCCTGAGCCTCTACGGTGCTGCCGCCAATATGTGGCGTTAGTAATACATTACTTAACCCTTGCAAAGGTGTAGAAAAAGCATCGCCATTTTTTTCTGGCTCTACAGGAAACACATCTATTGCTGCACCCCTTAATGCGCCTTCTTTCAATGCTTTTGCAAGGCTATTTATTTCAATAACCTCACCCCTAGCATAATTAATAAGTATTGCTTCTTTTTTAAAATACTTAATGGTATTTCGGTTAATTAGCTGAAAAGTTTGTGGCGTTTCTGGTACATGCAGTGTTACTATATCTGCCACTTGCAATAATTCTTTCATATTTTTTGCAGCTGATGCATTGCCCAATGGCAACTTAGTTTCTACATCGTAAAACAGCACTTTCATCCCTAAAGACTCTGCCAATACACTTACTTGCGAACCAATATTTCCGTAACCAATTATACCTAAAGTTTTGCCCCTAAGTTCATAACTACCTGTTGCCTCCTTTAACCAAGCGCCTTGGTGGGCTGCTATATTTTTATCTAATATTCTTCTTATAAGCATTATACTAGCCCCAATAACTAACTCGGCCACACTTCTTGTATTGCTATATGGTGCATTAAAAACTACTACTCCTTTTTTTGCAGCGGCTTGAAGATTTACCTGATTTACACCAATACAAAAGCAACCAATAGCCTGTAATTTGGGGGCAGCTTCTAGTACTCTTTCCGTAATTTGGGTTTTAGAACGAATGCCTAATAAATGTACATTCCTTAGTTCTTTAACCAACTGATCTTCAGATAAAGCACCAGCTAATTTTCTAACATTAGTGTATCCATTTTCTTTAAAATGCTGCAATGCAGTGTCGCTAATATTTTCTAGAAATAGGATATTAATTTTTTCTTTAGGGAAACTAGTGGTGGCTGTCATATTAAGGAGTACTTTTTATAAGCAAGTGTATAAAAACAAAATCCCCCCAAAAAATGGAGGGATTGATATGTAAAAGATACTTATTTCTTTTTTTCGTAACGCTTTTTGAACTTGTCGATACGACCAGCAGTATCTACAAGCATATTTTTACCAGTATAAAAAGGGTGAGAAGTATTAGAAATCTCTAATTTAATAATTGGATATTCTTTACCATCTTCCCAAGTAATGGTTTCTTTAGAGTTTGCAGTGCTTTTGCCTAAGAAAGCAACACCGTTACTCATGTCTTTGAAAATTACAAATCTGTAACTAGTAGGATGGAGACCTTGTTTCATAAAAAACTTATTTTAGGTGTACGGTTTGTGCCGTAGCGTTTATTTTTGGATTTGCAAAAGTAGGATTATAATTTATAAAAGCAAATAATTTTTTAGCTTTTCATATTAATAAACTGAAGGGGTAGTTTTATATCGCTATTTCTAAGCGATGCAATTACCTCTTGCAAATCATCAATTTTTTTACCAGTAACCCTAACAACATCGTCCATTATTTGTGCTTGCACTTTTAAGGCCTTGTCTTTAATATGTTTTACAATTTTCTTCGCTTCATCCTGCTTAAGGCCATTTGTTACAGGAATTTCCTTTTTTACTATTTTACCACTTGGGTATGCGTCTTTTTCAAAATTAAAGGCATTGCTATCAATACCTTGCTTCATACCACGGCTAATAATAATGTCTATTACCTGCTTCATTTTCATGTCGCTTTCTACTTCAACATTTATAACAAAGTTTTTTTTGTCTAATTCAATTTTTACTGGTGAATTTTTAAAATCGAATCTCCCTTCTATTTCCTTTTTCACCACATTAACTGCGTTATCCAATACTTGACCATCCACCTTACTTACAATATCAAATGATGCCATCCTTATAATTATTTTAAATAAATTATTTACTAAATGTACCCCAAAATTTTTAACATACTCTGTGCAGTTTGCTCTTTGGCGTACACCCAATCTACCAATTTTCCGTATTTATCTTTTTCTACAATTATATGCTTGGGAGATGGTATTAGGCAATGCTTAATTCCACCATACCCACTTATTTGGTCTTGGTAGGCTCCGGTATGAAAAAAGCCAACATACAATGGTTCTTTATTTTCCTCTTTTATGGGGTCGGCTTCTACCATTTTACCTTTAGCTTTTAGCTTTCTTGCTAGTTCCTCAGTAATTACTGGGTAATCGTTATTATCTAATTTTGGTAAAAAAACTTCGTTAATATGTTCCTCAGAATCATAATAGTCGTGGCTATCGCAGGTAATGCCACCTAATACTACCCGTTGGTACTCATTATCCCATTTATTAATAGGCAACATTAAAAACTTTTCGCCTATGCCCCAAGTATCGGGCAAAGTGGTAATGAATGAAGAATCAATCATATACCAGCACTCCCTATCGTTCTGTACTTTTTGGCCAATTACTGAATAAATATGAGCCATACTTTCCCCAACGGTATAGCTACCAAATTCAGTATAAATATTAGGCATAGGCACTTTAGCTTTTGTACAATTTTTCTTAATAATACCTACAATTTCATTAATCATAAACTGATAATCGTACTCAAAACCAAGCGAGTGCTTAATGGGGAATCCACCACCAATATTAATAGAGTCTAACTCTGGACATATTTTCTTTAATTGGCAATAAAGGTTAATGATTTTTGTTAACTCACTCCAATAATAAATATCGTCTTTAACACCCTTGTTTAAGAAAATATGCAGCATTTTAAGTTGAAACTTATCTTCATGCCCTTCAATATTATCTACATAAAATTCCAGTATATCTTTTGCTCTAAAACCTAACCTAGAAGTGTAGAAAGGAAAATTTGGCTCCTCTTCGGCAGCTACCCGAATTCCTAGTTTAAAGGGTTGTTTCACACTACGTTTGTAGGCACTCAATTCATCTTTATTATCAAGAATAGGAATTACGTTTTTAAAGCCAGTATTTATAAGTTTGGCAATCCTTGAAGTGTAACTTTTTTGCTTGTAACCATTGCAAATAATGAAAATATCTTTATTAATTTTCTTCTTCTCATACAGCTTATTAATAATTTCAATATCATAAGCGTAGGAGGTTTCAAGATTAATATTGTGTTTCAAAGCTTCTTCCACCACAAATGAAAAATGTGAACTTTTGGTGCAATAGCAATAAAAATATTCACCATCGTACTTGTGCTTTTTGAAAGCAGCCGCAAACATATCTTTCGCCTTATTTATTTGCATACCAATTTTAGGCAAATAAGTAAGCTTCATTGGTGTTCCGTATTTATCAATTAACGCTTTAAGGTCTAGGCCATTGAAAGATAAATTACCATCATCGTCGGTAGTAAAACCCTCTTGAGGAAAATGAAAAGTTTGCTTTACTAGGTCGGTGTAAGAGTTGTTCATTAACAAATGCAGTGGTTAAAAAAGGGATGAAAAAAATTTTTGCAAAAATAGCGTATGATACATGATATAAATAAAAACCGGTATCGAAAATATCGATACCGGCCAAATACTTAATATTGAGTAATTATAATTACTTAACTGAAGCTATAAGTGCCTTAAAGCTTTCAGGCTGGTTCATAGCCATATCAGCAAGTACTTTTCTGTTAAGCTCAATGCCTTTTACCGCTAATTTATTCATAAATACACTGTAAGTCATTGTTCCCTCTTCTCTTACTGCGGCGTTAATACGGGCAATCCAAAGTGCCCTGTATTCTCTTTTCTTTAACTTACGGCCAACGTAGCTATACGTTAAACCCTTTTCTACAATATTTTTGGCTACGGTATATACGTTTTTACGCTTACCATAATAACCTTTTGCTTGATCTAGAATTCTTTTTCTTCTTGCTCTAGATGCTACTGCGTTTACTGAACGTGGCATATCTTACTATTTTTATTTAGCTATGCTAAATGATGTTAAAAATTGGATGATTAAAATAAGGTGCTTGATTATTTAAGGCGTAATAAACGCATTACAAAATCCTTGTTTGCAGGGTGCACCATACCATCTTTTCTTAAAGCTCTTTTACGCTTAGTAGATTTTTTTGTAAGAATGTGGCGTTTAAACGCTTTTTGAAAAGAAATTTCACCAGTGCCGGTGATTTTGAAACGCTTCTTGGCGCTTGAGTTTGTTTTAACTTTAGGCATTATGTTATCCTTGTTAAGATTAACCTCTACTGGCGTTTCTGAAAGGACAGAAAACTTTTTGAGCCATTTGAGAATTGGGCTGCAAATGTATGGTAATAAAATAATATGAACAAAATACAAGCCAGAAACCGCTGTAACCTATACTTATGCATGCTTAATACTAACTAGGCTTCCACCTTTGGCAAATAAATAATCAATTTTTTTCTCCACTGAAGCATCAACCTCTACTGGCGGTGCATGATGTGGCTTTATCCTTGCATCAATAATTATTGGCCCTGTGCAACCCCAATGTTTGTTGGTAGTAGAAGCACCAACGCCATTGATATCATGACTTGGATTACATCTTGTGTAAGTTACCCATAAATAATTACCAATTCTTTCAGCAAGAAAATTGCTATCATCACACAACACAATAATAGCTACTTCTGCAAGCTCAGTACTTTTCCCTATCAGTTGTTCATTAAGTTGATTAATATATTCATTTGCAGTTGCGTAATCGGTAAATTTATTAGCTTGTAAAGCTACTACTCCGGGCATTGCAATGGTGGGCTTACCAAAACCATTTAATTCCTTAAAAATACTAGGAACTTCTTTGCATAAACTTCTAATTATATTGCCATAGGCAGCAAAAACAACTTTACTACCAGTATTTAAGCCCGTGCCACTATAATCAAGCGTATCAATAGTGGTGTTAGTGTAAAAATGGATATCCCTTTGCCAATTAATCCTTTGCAATACAAATTCCATAAACACTTGTACGCTATGCGTAGTAAGTTGGTTTGTATCGTCTGCTGTTATAAATAAAAACTTAGCCAAACTTAATTGTCCCGTACCCAAAATATGATTAGCAATAATAAGTAACTCGGCAGGCTGCTTGGTAGGCGTGTAAGGGGTGTAACGCTCACTACCAATAGCTAACAAAAGCGGATGAACGCCAGCAGCATCAACAGCGTGTACTTCCTTAACGCCAGGAATTTCTTGAGGCACAGCAGCTCCAGTAAGTTCATGTATTAATTCACCAAAGCTAGTATCTTCTTGCGGCGGCCTGCCAACTACAGTAAACGGCCAAATAGCGTTTTTCTTGGCATATACCTTATGCACCCTCATTAGTGGAAAATTATGTTGCAAACTATAGTAGCCAAGATGATCACCAAAAGGCCCCTCAGGCTTATTTTCTTCAGGATGCACAAGGCCAGTAATTACAAAGTCGGCATCGGTGCTAATACAATAACCATCTTTATAAGTGTATCCAAACCTTCTGCCGCCAAGTACGCCAGCAAATGTCATTTCACTAATACCTTCCGGAAGTGGCATAACAGCTGATAAAGTATGCGAAGGCGGACCACCAACAAAGCAACTAACTTTTAAAGGAATACCCTGTTTGTTAGCTTTGGTTTGATGCACGCCAATGCCCCTATGAAGTTGATAATGCAGACCAATTTCTTTATTTAAAGCATAATTGTTACCAGATAATTGAATACGATACATGCCTAAGTTGGCTTGCATAATACCTGGAGCATCAACATCTTCGGAATACACTTGCGGTAGCGTAACAAAAGCCCCGCCATCCATAGGCCAATGCTGAATTAAAGGCAAATCGGCTATAGAAATTTCACTACCGAAGATTGGTTGCGAAAGTGGATTTTTATTAGGTAAAGCCTTTAAAGCGGCTAAGCCAGTTGCAATATTTGCAAATGGATTTTTTAAGGCCTTCATTGGATTGCCTTTAAGCTCTATTAATTGTTGAACAAGCTGGAAAGTAGATCTAAAAATAAATTTGCTTCTGTCTAAAGTTCCAAAAATATTACTAGCCGCTCTAAATTTAGATCCTTTAACATTTTCAAATAGCAAGGCTGGCCCACCAGCAGCATAAACCCTTAAATGTATCGCAGCCATTTCCAAATAAGGGTCTACTTCTTCTTTTACCCTTATTAAGTGGCCGTTTTTTTCTAAATCAACTAGGCAAGATTCTAAAGATGGATAATGCATGATAGAATAACAGCTGATAAACAAAATAAGTTGAGGTAATACACCTCAACCTATTTATTTTTTTGTTTAATATAATTATCGATAGTAGACTTTTTTGTAAGCCACACCCTACCCTCTTTGTAAGCGTCTATTTTTCCGGTACGGGCAAGCAAGCTTATATACTCCCTGCCATAAGGTGCCATTTCCTCCATTACCAAATGTGAAATAGGTTCATAATCTTCGTAATTACCAGGCGAAGCATTAAGGTAAATGTTAAGCGATCTTTCGATGGCTTGCAACATTAACAAACACAACTTATGATAACTACCCTTATTTGCTTGATTAAGAGCATCGTAGTATTTTTTTCTATCATTTTTAAGAATAATTGCTGGCGGAATACCTTTGCGAAGCAATAATAAATTCATTGCCAACCTAACCGTACGGCCATTACCATCGAAAAACGGATGAATATATACAAGCTTATGATGAAAAATAGTAGTTAATACAAAATCATTTAATGCCAGAGGATTAAGATTAGTAAAATCAATCAATTCATCTAACAAATTACTAACCTTAGAAGCGTTAGGCGGGGTAAAATTAGCCCCAACAATACGTACCCCAGCATTACGAATTCTGCCAGCATATTCATCTTCGATATTTTTAAGAATATGACCATGAATAGATAAAATATCAATAGACCTTAATTGGTAATTTGCATTAACAAGCCCGTATAAATAATCAATAGCCTTTTCATGATTAATAGCCTCGAAATATTCCCTAAGCGATTTTCCTGCTACCGTAATTCCATCTCTAAGTACAATTTTAGTTTCATTAAGGCTTAAAGTATTACCCTCAATGCTATTAGAATTATAGGTCCATTCTAAAGACAGATCATCTTTTATTTTTTGCAATACAGTGGCAGGCAAAGGTCTTTGGCTTTTTAAAAGCTGTACCTTATCATTTAGCCTTTGCATAAGCGGCTGTAACTCTTCTAAATCTTCTAAATAAAACTTCCACATACCACAAAGATATCGGATAAATTTAAAAATAACCTATCCGATATTTTTTTTAACTTATTACCACCGCACCTAGTGCGGGTAAATGAATATATAATTTATATTCTTTTTCAGTTTTGTTAATCTCAACACATTGAATATCAGGGTTGTACACATCGCCACTTCCCCAAAAGGCTTTAGCATCGCTATTAAATATTTCTTTCCATTTATTTTTTCCCCGCACGGTAACTTCCCAATTTTCTCTAACCACTGGCGTCATATTTAATAAAATTATTACATCGTCTTTTGGTTTTGCGCCTTTACGTTTAAATACCAATACACTTTCAGATCTATGGTTTAAATCAACCCATTCAAAACCATCCATACTAAACTGATTTTGGTGTAATGCTGGATAACTTCTATACAATTCATTTAGTTTTTTAACACAATAACGCATGCCGCCATGGCTTACCGTATCTAGCAACTCCCATTGTAATTCACTTTTATAATTCCACTCATCGGTAGCACCAAATTCACTACCCATAAATAAAAGCTTAGCCCCTGGATGACAAAACATATAAGTATATAAAAGCCTTAGGTTAGCAAATTTTTGCCACATATCGCCAGGCATCTTATATAGCATAGGGCTTTTACCATGCACAACTTCATCGTGGCTTAGGGGTAGCATAAAGTTTTCATTATAAAAATACATCATACTAAACGTTAGTTCATCTTGGTGAAACTGCCTGAAAATACCATCCCTTTTAAAATACCGGAGCGTATCATGCATCCAGCCCATCATCCATTTCATTCCAAAGCCCAAACCACCATCAAAAATTGGCTTACTAATCATTGGCCAATCAGTAGCTTCTTCCGCAATTGTTTGGATACTAGGAAAATCTCTATAAAGCGTTGCATTCAAATCTTTTACAAACTCAATAGCTTCTAAATTTCCATTTCCACCATGCACGTTGGGCTCCCACTGGCCTTCGTTTCTGCTATAATCTAACCGAAGCATGCTACTAACAGCATCAACCCTAAGCCCATCTATATGAAAAAAATCGCACCAGTAACGAGCACTACTTATTAGAAAGCTTTTTACCTCGCCCCTTGCATAATTAAAAATATAGGAGTTCCAATCGGGGTGGTAGCCTTTACGCATATCGGCATATTCGTAGGTATGTGTACCATCAAACATAAAAAGACCGTGAGCGTCGTAAGGAAAATGAGACGGAACCCAATCTAATATTACCCCAATTTCGGCCTGATGCAGTGCATCTATCATCGCCATTAACTCCTCTGGCTTTCCGAAGCGGCTAGTTGCCGCAAAATAACCGGTACCCTGATAGCCCCAACTACCATCGTAAGGGTGCTCCATTACCGGCATTAACTCTACGTGTGTAAAACCCATATCAAGTAAATAAGGAACCAATTTCTCTGTTATTTGAGCATAACTATTATAGGCTTCTTCATTTCCTTTTATTGGTCGCATCCAACTTGCCAAGTGCATTTCGTATACACTCCATGGTGCATTAAGCCCATTATTTTTACTACGGCTCTTCATCCACTTTTTATCATTCCACACATAATTGTGCTTATGCGTTATTGATGCAGTATTTGGTCTGCATTCTGCATAGTTAGCATAGGGATCAGCCTTATCCAAAGCCAACCCTTTGTACCCAATAATATGGTATTTATAACCAGTACCAACTTGTATATTAGGAATAAAACCCTCCCAAATACCAGAATTATCTTTACGAACAAACAATGGAAATTGATGCTTATCCCAATTATTAAACTGGCCCATAACGCTTACTGCTGTTGCATTAGGCGCCCATACGGCAAAGTAAAAACCATTAGTATCTAATACCGTTAAATGCTTATTACCAAATAAATTGTACACCGAATAATGTGTACCGTTCTGATAATTCCGCACATCCTCATCAGTAAATAAAGAATAATTCCATACTGGTTGCGAAGTATCTACAAAAAACAACTCCTCGTATTTTTTATCTTTTAACACCTGCTTACTTACTTTTTTTACAGGCTTTTGTAATTCAGCACTATCAATTAGCACTTTAGTGTTCACTTTATTTTTTGAAGGCATATATTCCGTTTATACAATGTAATAACCATTAACAAATTAATAGTACTTAAAAATAGTTTATTAATGCCAATATGTTCATATTGTAATATAATTGAACACCACTACTACGCTATTACATGAAAAATTTACTACTGCTTACCTTTCTTTTAATAAGTGCAACAACAATATTTGCACAAAACAATGCAACCATTAAAGGAACAGTTATAGATACCTTAGCTAAAGAAAAAATTTCGAATGCAGTAATTAGTTTATTGTATAAAAAAGACTCTGTATTATATAATTACACCCGAAGTAAAAGCGATGGCAGTTTTGAAATAAATAACCTTACACAGGGCAGTTATTTGCTACTTTCTACCTATCCGGGTTATGCAGATTATTACGATACCATTTCACTACAAAACAACCAAGTATTTGATTTTGGTAAAATAATGCTAACCACAAAAGCACACTTACTGCAAGATGTAACCGTAAGGCAAACCATTGCTGCCATAAGAATGAAAGGAGATACTTTAGTATTTAAGGTAGATAGCTTTAAAATGAAAGAAGGCGCCACAGTAGAAGATTTATTAAAAAAATTTCCAGGAATACAAGTAGATAAAGCCGGAAAAATTACTGCACAAGGCTCTAACGTACAGAAAGTGTTGGTAGATGGAGAGGAATTTTTTGGAGACGATCCAACAATTGCTACCAGAAATATAACCGCTAACATGGTAAATGAAGTGCAAGTATTTGATAAAAAAAGTGAGCAAGCCACCTTTACTGGCGTTGATGATGGACAAGTGAGCCGAACAATAAATTTGAAATTGAAAGACAACAAAAAGAAGGGCATTTTTGGAAAAATGGAACTTGGTGGCGGACCAAACGATAGATGGAACAACAGCATTATGGCTAATAGCTTTAAGGATAAAAGAAAAATTTCTTTCTTTGGAATAGCAAGTAGTACCGGCAAATTAAACCTAGATTGGAGCGAAAGAGAAAAATTTGGCGAAGGCAATAATATGGAAATGAGTGATGATGGTGGTATGTATTTCTACAATAACGATGATAACGGCTTTAACGGCGAAGGCATACCAAAAAGTTGGAGTGCTGGGCTTAATTATGCCAATAAATATAAAAAAGATATGCAGACGCTTAACGGCAGCTACCGTTATTCAAAAACTAACAACGAAGGCGAAAACAATACTATTGCACAATCAATTTTACCCGATACCCTATTTATAAATACCGAAAAAAGACAATTTTTTGAAGTAAAAGATAAGCACAACCTTAATGGAAAATACAACTGGAATATTGATAGCTCCTTCTCAATTGTACTAAATATTAATGGCTCGGTAGGTACAAATAATATAGCAAGTAATTTTAGTGGCGAAGCATTAAATGCCAATAACCAACTGGTAAATAATAGCGTTAGAAATAACCAAACCAACGGATCTTCCGAACAACTTAAAACAACCTTATTATTAAAAAAGAAATTTAAAAAAATTGGAAGAACATTATTTATCAATTTCGATCAGAGTTATAGCAACAACAAAAGTAATGGAAGCCTTTTTGCGGTAAATAATTTCTACAGTAAGCAAGGAACACTTGGCAGCACAGACACCATAAATCAAAGAAAATTAAATGGTAACGATAGCAGGGTTATTTCCGCTAAAATAAGTTACACCGAAAAATTATCTAAAACCATAACCGCTGAACTTTTGTACGCAATAGGTATTAACAATGCAGAAAATAAAGTAATTAGTTTTGAAAAAAGCAAAACTGGCTTTTTTGATAGTATTAATACCAATTTTAGTAACGACTATATATTTGATATAACCACCAACCGTGGTGGCACCGTATTTACCTACAATAAAAAGAAACTAAACATTTATGCCGGAAGCGAAATGAGCAATGCAGCATTTAAGCAAAAAGATGTACTGAAAGATTCGGCATTTACCTATAATCAATTCAATATTTTTCCTAGAGCTGGTGTTACTTATAAGTTTAATGCAAATAGCAGATTAAATATTAGATATAATGGTAATACCAAACAACCAACTATCAATCAAATACAGCCGTTGGCCAATAATATAAATCCCCTAAATATTCAAACTGGCAACCCAAACTTACAACAAGAATTTACCAACAATATCAACCTTAATTTCAATAGCTACCAAGTATTAAAAAATAGAGGGTACTATGTATCAGCTAACCTTACTACCACAGCCGATGCAATAAGAACCAACGAAACAGTAGATAGCACCGGAAAGCGTACATTTAACTACATTAATACCGATGGTAATTACGCCTTTAGTACTTACATTGGTTATAATATGTCTTTACCAAAAGATGTTTGGTTAAATATTAATTACAATTACAGCCACAATAAGTCCGCAACAAGGGTTAACGGCCTTGCCAATATTAACACCAATACAACCCACGGAATTAACAGCTACATTGGAAAAAGTATTGAAAAAAAATTAGACCTTAATGTGCAAATAGGCTTTAACTACAACACCTCCAATTCATCAATAAGACCAGAGGTAAACAATAATTTTTGGAGTATGGAACATAGCATTGACGCCACCTATCAACTACCATACAAGTTAGAGGTAAACACCAGTATTGCGGCTAATATTAGGCAAAAAACTGCCCTGTTTTCTGGTAACAACAATGTGTATACTTTAAATGCATACTTGGCAAGAAAACTAATGAAAAATGATAAAGCACAATTTAGAATTGCAGCCTTTGATATCTTAGATCAAAACCGTGGCTTTAATAGATACATTGGTAATACAGTGGCTACTGAAAATACCTTCACGGTACTTTCAAGGTACTTTATGGCAAGCTTTATTTGGAATTTTAATAAAGGCGGTGTTACCGCAAAATAGTTTTATCTACTTCAATTACGCATAAAATGAAATACCTATTTATAACATTATCCTTACTACCCTCTTTACTTTTTTCGCAAGTAAAATTTATTGAAAAAGGTAAAATAGAATACGAAAAGCAAGTAAACCTGCACAAACAAATGGAAGCCAATTGGAGCGATGGCGACGCTAACGAAGGCGAAAATACTTGGCTTGAAAGTATGAAGAAAAATACACCAAAAGTGGTAAATAGTTATTACAACCTATTATTTACAACCGATAAAACTTTGTACGTACCGGGTAGAGAAGTGGTGCAAAACAACCTTACCAATATGCCTGATTGGCTAAAGGATAGAACCAACGAAAATATTATTTTTAACAACCTTACTAGCCATACCACTATTGCACAAAAAGCGGTATTTGAAAACACTTTTTTACTACAAGACTCTCTACAAAAAATTAACTGGCGCATAACCAACGATAGTAGAAATATTGCTGGTTTTGAATGCAGAAAGGCCGTTGGAAAAATTTTTGATAGCGTATATGTAATTGCTTTTTACACCGATCAAATATTACCAAGCAGTGGCCCATGCAGTTTCAACGGACTTCCGGGTATGATACTTGGTATTGCAGTACCTAAAATTAATACTACCTGGTTTGCCACTAAAGTAGAATTGATAGAAATTAAAGAAACTGAATTAGTTGCTCCCACAAAAGGTAAAAAATATACTTACGATGCCATGATGCAACAACTGAAAAAAAGCACGAAAGATTGGGGTAAATATGGGCAAAGAAATATTTGGCAAATAATGATGTAAGAAACAGGAAATAGTTAATGAAGCCATGCTAGTAGCACAATACAAACTAACAAGGCTTCATACATTTTAGCAATATTAACCCTCGTTTCTAAACACTACAATATTGTCAAACACATCTACCAATACAGGCTCATTTTTATCAATAGCTCCTGCCAATATTTTTTTGCTTAAGCCGTTTACTATTTCTTTTTGAATTAACCTTTTCAATGGCCTTGCACCATAGTTTTGGTCGAACCCATTTTGCATTAAATGCTCAATCAAATAATCGCTAAACACTAACTCAATCTGATTTTTTTGTAACAGTTTTTTTAAATCATTCAGCTGAATGGTAATAATGTTTTTTATATCCCCTCTTAATAATGGATGAAACAAAATAATATCATCAATTCTATTTAAAAACTCGGGCCTAACGGTTTCTTTTAGTAACTCTAATACTTGCTGTTTCGCTTTACTTGCAGCCGCATTTACATTGTGTTCATTTACATTTTCGAAAGCATCTTGAATAAGGTGGCTACCAATATTGCTCGTCATAATAATAATGGTATTTTTAAAATTTACCACCCTGCCCTTGTTATCTGTAAGCCTACCATCATCTAATACTTGCAGCAATACATTCCATACATCTGGGTGTGCTTTTTCAATTTCGTCGAACAATACCACACTATAAGGTTTTCGCCTTACTGCTTCCGTAAGTTGTCCGCCTTCATCATATCCTACATAGCCAGGAGGGGCACCTACTAACCTACTTACGGTATGCTTTTCTTGGTATTCACTCATATCTATTCGGGTAAGTAAGCTTTCATCATCAAATAAATAGCTAGCCAATGCTTTTGCCAATGCAGTTTTACCCACGCCCGTAGTACCTAAAAAAATGAATGAGCCAATTGGCTTATTAGGATCGCTAAGCCCGGCCCTGCTTCTTCTAATGGCATCACTTACGGCTTCAATAGCTTCGTACTGCCCTACAACTGATTGGTGTAATGCATCTTCTAAATGCAGCAATTTTTCCCTTTCGCTTTGCAACATTTTAGCCACAGGAATACCAGTAATTTTTGCCACACTTTCTGCAATATCATCGGCATCTACTTCCTCTTTCATTATTCTTTTTTCATTAACCATGGCTAGTTCTTGAAGTAATGTGGCTATAATAGCTTCTTGGTCTTTTACTTTACCATAACGTATTTCAGCTACTTTACCATAATCGCCATTTCTTTCTGCTTGTTCTGCCTGGTGCTTTAAATCTTCAATGGTAGATTTTGCTTTTTGTAATAAATCAACCTTTTCTTTTTCTGCTTGCCACTTAGCTTTATAGGTATCCCTTTCAACTGATAAGTTGCCAATTTCTATACTTAATTCTTTAAGTTTCTCCGTATCATTTTCTCTTTTTATGGCTTCTCTTTCAATTTCTAATTGCCTTATTTGTCGGTCTAGCTTATCCAATTCTTCAGGCATACTATTCATCTCAAGCCTAAGCTTGGCGGCACTTTCATCAATTAAGTCAATTGCTTTATCGGGTAAAAAACGATCAGTAATATATCGGTTAGATAATTCTACCGCAGCAATAATAGCTTCATCTTTTATTTGCACTTTATGGTGGCTTTCGTACCTATCTTTCAGGCCTCTAAGAATGGAAATAGCGTCTTCCACTGTGGGTTCGGAAATGATAATTTTTTGAAAACGTCTTTCTAGTGCTTTGTCTTTTTCAAAATATTTTTGATATTCATTTAGCGTAGTTGCACCAATGGCTCTCAACTCACCTCTTGCCAATGCGGGCTTTAAAATATTTGCGGCATCCATTGCGCCTTCGCCACCACCGGCGCCTACAAGCGTATGTATTTCATCAATAAATAATACAATTTCCCCATCACTATCCGCTACTTCTTTTATTACCGCTTTTAGCCTTTCTTCAAATTCTCCTTTGTATTTAGCACCAGCAATTAACAAACCCATATCTAGTGCATAAATTACTTTACTCTTTAGGTTTTCGGGCACATCACCATTAACAATTCTATGTGCTAAACCCTCTGCTATGGCGGTTTTACCTACACCTGGCTCCCCTACTAATATTGGATTGTTTTTTGACCTTCGGGAAAGTATGTGCAGGGTTCTTCTTATCTCCTCATCCCTGCCAATTACCGGATCAAGCTTGCCCGCCCTTGCAGCATCGTTTAGGTTTCTTGCATATTTTGCTAAGGCTTGCACCGTATTATTGCCAGATGCGGTATTACCACCTCCCTTTTTCTTTAATTCTACAATTGCTGCTATAAGTCCCTTTTCAGTAAGCCCAGCATCTTTTAAAATCTTGGCGGTGTTATCATTGTTTTGCAAAATACCCAGTAACATATGTTCTACACTTACAAATTCATCACCAAATTGCTTTAGGCTATTACTTGCTTTTAGTAAAGCGCTATTCAAATCTCTACTTATTACCTGGGCGGGTTCACTACCAGATGCTTTAGGTAGTTTCTGAATTGCTTCCGCCAATTTCACCTCAATAAATGGTGAGCTAACCTCATTCTTCTTTAGCAAATAATTTATGGCACTATCAGCATCATTTAATAAGGCTTTTAGCAGGTTTTCTGTTTCAATATTTACTTGAGATTGAGCAAAGGCCAACTGCTGTGTAGCTTGCAATATTTCCTGAGCCTTAATAGTATAATTGTTCAAATTCATGTTATAATAAGTTTGTATGTATAAAAATGTTTAGCAATTATTGCATTGTAGTATTTTACAATATATCTTGTAGATAGTCAAATGGTTTTCCAACATAAATATTACTGAAATTATGGCTTATTTTTTAACTAAGAACCGACTAAAAGGCACAACTGTATTGGGTTTCCTGCTATTATGCCAGATAGCTTTTGCTCAAAAAGATTTTTCGGCTATTGATAAGCAATTAGAAGCAGATAAGAAGCAATTAGGTGGAGATTTTGTTGCACTAGTAGTAAAGGATGGAAAAATTTTATACAAAAAAGAAATTGGTGATATAAAAAGTAATACGCAGTTACCCATAGCTAGTTGTAGCAAATGGTTAACCGCCGCGGTGTTAATGCAGTTTGTAGATGAAGGCAAAATATCCTTGGATGATAAGGTGGTAAATTACTTACCCATATTTGGCAAATACAATAAAAATTATATTACCATTAGGCATTGCTTAACCCATGAAACAGGTATTGAAAGAGATAAAAGCCTTACCCGGTTTTTACAAAGCAAAAAGTATGAAAATTTGGAGGCGGAAGTAAATGATATTGCTAGTAAAAAAGAAATAGATACCAATCCGGGTGAGGAATTTCAATACAGTGGCGTGGGCTTAAATATTGCGGCAAGAATATTAGAAGTAGTTGCTAAAAAGCCATTTGATAGAATTGTTAGCGAAAGGCTACTAAGGCCGTTGGGTATGAAAAATACTAGCTTTAGTACAGATGGAAATGGAGCCGTAAACCCAAGTGGTGGCGCCAAAAGCACAGCCGAAGATTATACAAAATTTTTAATGTTACTGTTAAACAAGGGTGTAGCTAATGGTAAGCAATTATTATCGGAAAAAGCAGTGGCAGAAATTACCAAAGAGCAAGTACCAATAAGCAGAATAAAATATGCCCCTAAGGCGGCCGAAGGAGCTACTTATGGGCTGGGCTGCTGGATAATTGAGAAAAATGAGGCAAACCAACCTAATGTTATTAGCTGCCCTGGATTATTTGGCACTTGGCCTTATATAAACACTGAAAAAGGGTATGCTGCAATATTTTTTACAAAGTCTTTACTAGGTGAAGCAAAGGGAAATATTTACCGAGGATACCAACAGCAAATAGATAGCCTTTTCTAAAATTATTATTCAACAAAAACATCAATTTTTGGGCGAAAGTGCTTCTTTTGCACCACAATGCTTAAACCCTTAGCCCTAGCAACCATACTACTGGTTGCAGCATCAAGTTATTGCCAAAAAGCTTCTGAAAAAAGTAAGCGCTTCAAAGGAATGTATTTTCAATGGGGATACAATAAAGAATGGTACACCAAAAGCAACTTAAGATTTTCGCTTAGCAATGGTGATAAATTTACCGTTCACAAAGTAAAGGCACATGATAGCCCCGACTTGGATGCTATTATTAATGTACCTACACAAATATCTATTCCGCAGTATAGCTACCGCATTGGCTTTTACCTAAATAAAACAAAAACTAAAGCTATTGAGCTAAATTTCGATCATATAAAATACATTGCTACCGACTACCAAACTGCTAGGGTTAGCGGAGTATATAACGGAAAAATAATAGATGAGCAAAAGCTACTAGACCCACAAAATTTTTTACACTTAGAACATACAGACGGTGGAAACTTAATGCATATTAATTATGTACAAATACACCATTTACTTGAAAAAAAGGCAACTACCAAGCCATTACTAAATGCTATTTGGAAGGTTGGTGCAGGCTTTAATATCCCTAGAACCGATGTTACTTGGAAGGGGGAACAATTTAATAACCAATTTCATATTGCTGGCTATAATATTAGTGCAGAAGCTGGCGCTAGGTATTATTTTTTAAAGAATATTTTCTTTGAAACAACTGCAAAAACTGGTTTTGTGCATTATGTAAATGCTTTGGCAAATACCGCTGCTAACAAAGGGAACAAGGTAGAACACCATTTTGGTTATTTTGAATTAATTGGTACCGTTGGCTTTGATATCAATTGGTAAATTTTCCCCAATTTTCTGCTCATTTCTTTTTAAAAATTGTTACTTTATTGTATAATAAAATTTACATGCGTTCTTACTTATTGATAGCTATACTTTTTTGCTGTATCGGCTGTAAAAAAAGCAATGAGGAATTAAACTACCAAACCATTAATAGCTTTGCCCCAGCTAAGGTTGGCGCTACCTATTTTTATCGGCTTGATTCTACCATTGCACCCGCATTTGGTGCAGGATTAATTAACAGAAGTTATCAATGCAAGGATAGTATTGAAAGCAGTTTTGTAAACTCAGTTGGTAATACAACCCTTAGAGTTTTTAGGTATTTGAGAGATACACTAGGTACACAAGCATGGCAATACAAAAGCACCTATAGCATTTCATTTACCAATAATGGCTTGGAACTAAGTGAAAACAACTTAAGATACTTGAAATTAGTAAATCCGATTATTGATGAAAAAGCTTGGAAAGGCAACAGTTATATTGATACAAAAAGCATTAATTCAGCATTTAGATATTTAGATGATTGGGATTATACTTACACCAAAATAAATGAACCCTATACCGTAAAAAAAGGAAAAATAGATAGCACTATAACGGTATTACAAAAAGACGAAACCATACCAGCAGGGCCTTTTAATCCCAATAGTTATCAGCAGAAAAATTATAGTATTGAGGTGTATGCAAAAGGTATTGGATTAATTTATGAAGATTTTTTACACTACACATACCAAACCTCCCCTACCAACGGTTATGAGGAAGGCACGTATGGAATAAGACTAAGTTTGATTGACTATAAGCAATAAAATGAAAGCATTTAATAAAATATTCGAAATTCGTTGGGGCGATTTAGACCCAAATTTTCATGTAAAACACACCGTGTATTACGATTTTGCAGCAACTACTAGAATTGCATTAATGCAACACTTGAAAATTGATATGGCTTATATGATGCAGCACCATTTTGGCCCAATACTATTTAGAGAAGAAGCTATTTTTAAAAAAGAATTGCTTTTGGGTGATGTGGTATCCGTTTTCCCATTACTTAGCAAAGCTAAAAAAGATTATAGCCGCTGGAGTTTTACCCAAAACATTATAAAAAATGAGGATACCCTATCTGCCATAGTTAATGTGGATGGTGCTTTTATTGATACCAAACTTAGAAAACTTACCATTCCTACCGAGTTGGTTCAATCTTTATTTGCAACTATAGAAAAAACGGATGATTTCACTTGGATAGATTAGCTCCTAGCCTAACTCAAAATGTTTTCTCAACCAATTAGTTGCCAATGCAACGCCTTTAGTAGCTGTGTTTTCTATAGCTATTATTTCCCTATTTGAAATTTCTGGTATTTGTTTATCTACCACAATAATTGGCGCTTTGCTTGGTGCATATTGCAGCAAACTAGCTGCAGGATATACTTGTAAAGAGGTACCTACTACCAACAAAGCATCGGCTTTGGTAGTAGCATAAGCAGCGGTATCCATTTCGGGAACCATTTCGCCAAACCATACAATATTAGGCCTTAGTTGTGCCCCATCTGTAGCAGTATCGCCTAGTATAATATCGCCACATATTGGGTACACCAAAGCATCGTTTTTTTCACTTTTCATTTCTAACAACTTACCGTGTAGGTGAATAATATTAGTGCTACCTGCCCTTTCATGTAAGTCATCTACATTTTGTGTAACAACAATTACGTTATAAAATTTTTCTAAATTAGCAATAGCAGCATGTGCAGCATTCGGCTTTACGGTTAGTAACTGCTTTCTTCGTTGGTTATAAAAATCTAACACCAACGCCTTATTGCTATGCCATCCTTCAATAGACGCTACAGTTTGCACATCATAACCCTCCCACAAGCCGTCGGCATCTCTAAACGTTTTTATACCACTTTCCGCACTAATGCCTGCTCCTGTAAATACAATAATAGTCGGCTTTTTCATGCCTCAAAATTTATAAATATTTTTCAATTAATAGTAAATAATGGTTATTAATAACAGTAATGTAAGAATGTTTCTTTTGTATGCTTAAATTGCTGCTGAATTAAGAACTATGCATAAAAAACTTTCCGCCTTTTTAAAATATAGTTTCTTTTTATTACTTGGTGTTTTTCTTGTATGGTGGAGCTTGCAACAAATTCCGGCCAACGAAATGCAATCTTTCCGAAAAGCATTTACCAATGTACATTACGAACTTATTTTACCCGTTTTTTTAATACTTAGCAGCAGTCATGTATTCAGGGCTATTCGGTGGCGATTATTAATGCAGCCGCTTGGTTATAAACCTACTTTTTACAATACGTTTTTTGCAGTAATGATTGGTTATTTGGCCAACCTTGCCGTTCCACGATTGGGCGAAGTGCTAAAATGTACCATTCTTTCAAAGTATGAAGGAATACCCGCTGAAAAATTAGTAGGAACAATTGTTACGGAACGTGCCATTGATGTGGTGTGCCTTTTATTAGTATTTGTAACTGCTTTTTTACTGCAATACGAAATTGTATTTGCCTTTACTGAAAAGTATTTACTAAAGCCAATGCAAGGAGCTAATGGTAATATTTCTACTGGTAAAATAACATTACTTATTACTATAGTAGCATTAGTGATTGGTTTACTTTTTTTTGTGCTAAACAAATACAAGCACCTTATAATTATTCAAAAAATTAGGAAAGTAATTAAGGGCATTTGGTTAGGTATAGTAAGTATAAAAAATATGCAGAATCCAGGGTTGTTTGTAATTACTACAATAGCAATTTGGGGCTTGTATGTGTTGGGTACTTATGTAGGTTTTAAGGGTACTAACGGTACGGATACCTTGGGTATTTCCGTAGCCTTTACCGCACTAGCTTTTGGTAGCGTAGGAATGATTATTACGCCCGGCGGTATTGGTAGCTATGCCTTGTTTTTGGCAATAGCCATGCAAGAAAATGGAATAGCGTATGGCCTTGGCTATGCTAATGGCACCATACAATGGTTTGCACAATTTTTGGTAGTGCTAATTGTTGGTTTCATTAGCATGCTGTTGCTACCATTATTTAATAAATCAAAAAGAGAAAATGAAAAACAGCCCCACAGTACACAATAAAATACACACCATTGCATCTTTACAAAAACAAATGAATATTTGGAAACTATTGGGTAAAAAAATAGCTTTTACCAATGGTTGTTTCGATGTTTTGCATGTAGGTCATATGGCTTCTATATCTGATGCCGCAAAAGAAGCAGAT
>Ga0114942_1000083_pt1 | contig 24340 bp, 28 predicted proteins | sample LowerColdCreek_FD_88674 | JGI IMG/M metagenome (GOLD analysis project Ga0114942, IMG submission 88674) | Groundwater microbial communities from Cold Creek, Nevada to study Microbial Dark Matter (Phase II) - Lower Cold Creek | ecosystem: Environmental > Aquatic > Deep subsurface > Groundwater ... | reverse complement strand
TGGATCCGCGAAATATAGGCGTCGCGGCTCTCTACCAGTTTGCCCCAGTCGAGCGCCGGTGCAACCACGTCATAACCATAATCCGGTGCCAGTTTCATGGCGTCGGCAATTTGGCCGGCAAACCACATGGCTTTTTTCGGCACGCAGCCGACATTGACACAAGTGCCGCCGAGCACTTTAGCTTCTACAATTGCACAGGTTTTGCCATAACTGGCTGCTCGGTTGGCACTGGCGATACCGCCACTGCCGCCACCAATCGCGATGTAATCAAAATGCTGCATAGGGTTACCCACAAAATTTAACTATTGTCACCCACATCGATCCGAGATGAAAAAACAGGTGCCAATAATGACTACCATCAGCAGCAGCCTTGCTGCCCGCAGAATTAAAAATAAACGCAAGAAACGTGATTCGTCCACGATAAAGCACGGTCATGCGCATTGCTATTAATTAAATTGCAATAGTCTTTTGCCATTTATCACTATTCCCCTTTCTTCAAATAATGAATGAAAATAACCTACCGAACAAAAACTGCAAAAAAATAAAAACTTCCCCACTGAATAAATTACAGTGATTTATAAAATCCATAGTCAGAAATCTTAAAAACCATTGAATTTTAGACAATTCAATCAACCCGGAAACGCAGAGTGATATTTTTAATAAACGCTGTCGACAAAGTTAACAAATTAGCTGAACAACTTGAAATACTAAAAGCACCGGTATGTCTTGCAGGCCGCCTCTATGTTGCAAATATATTTCTATGGGCGGGACTCAAGATGCTTTGCAACTGGTACACAACGCTATATCTGTTTCAATCAAAACACAGCATCCCTTTTTTAAACCACGAAATAGCAGCTATTTTGGTAACTTTTAGCTCGATAGCGTTATCCCTATTACTGGCATTATTTTCATATACTAGGGTTGCTGCAGCTGGTTTATTTACATTAAATTTAATAGGAGTTACCAGGCTAAGTAGCATTACGGAACCCGAACTATATATGCAATGTATTTGGGGGGTAATTCTGCTGATTTTGATTGTTAAAAGCGACGAATTTACCAAACTGGAAAATATCGTTAAAAAAATCAGGGATCTGTAGTTCAATACCACAACTTTAGAAAACTATAAGTCACTCATTATCAGCATATACCACTTGCGGCAAAACTGAATAAAAAATTGATACACCACAAGAAATGAACGACAAACAAAAACACTACCGAAACGCATTATTTTAAAATAACTAACAACACAACAAGTCAAAAACAATCAACATCAAAGACAAGAAATCACAAGCAAAAAAACGAAAAAATTATTACCGAGAATATTATTCTAATTCAATGACGCACTAACCCAGTTTAAATATGAAAATGAAAAAGCCAAACTTTATCGCACTTAAGTTTGACCGAATAACGCTTTAAAAATCTTTATAAATTACGAATAACTTGGTGAATACATATGTTATATAAAAAACTTCCATTTAAATTATACACACTTATAGTCACATTTGTAGCTGCTGGCGCTTCAGCTGGTGAAGTGAACAATGTACCTGCCTCAGTTAAAGCACTTGAAAATCAGGGGTTGCAAATTTTAAAAGAATTTTCAACTGGTACAAATCTAAGGGCTTTTGCTGCTTTAACTGGAAGTCAGCCAATTGGTGTGTACTTATCAAATGATGGAAGTGTAATTGTTGGCACGCGTCTCGATGCAAAAGGATTTAGATTGGATGAATCGAAAATAAAAGAAGTAGCTGAATATGTTAAATCAGAGAATGAGTGGGGAAAACTAGAATCTTCTGAATGGATTTTAGATGGCAAATTGGATGCACCAAGAGTTGTTTACGTATTTAGTGATCCAAACTGCCCACACTGCCACAGATTTTGGCAATCAGCTCGGCCTTGGGTTGAAGCAGGAAAAGTCCAACTGCGGCATATTATTGTTGGAATTATTCAAGAAGACAGCCCAAACAAAGCCGCGTCAATATTACTATCGAAAAATAGATCTTTTTCTTTACGCAACAACGAGATCAATCACGCCAACGGCGGTATAAAACCAGTAGAAATCATACCGTCGCACATTCAGAAAATATTAGAAGAAAATCAAAAACTAATGACAACGCTTGGGCTGGCAGGAACACCTGGCATAATCAACCGTAGAAATTCATTCGAAATAAATAAAATTACTGGCACTCCACAACCTGATTTGTTAATTGAGATCTTAGGAAACCTATAATTTTCTATTATATATAGTGATCTTTCAGAAACTTAATAATTACTTCCGAGGTATATATTTAATTGTAATTCTGTATATATCGTGATGAGAAGAACGGTTACCAAACAGTGTACTTGTGCGAACTAGTATACCGATAGCGATAGTTCAGCGCCGGACTATCGTTTTCTAATACAATTTATCCATATGTACTCAAAGTATTTGGACATTCCATGTCATAAACGACTTTAACTGCGAAGGCCTTTAAATCTAGGCTGGCGCGAGTTAACCGACAAAACGGGGGATTTACGGATTGGCGCCTGTTGTGTCACTTGTAAAATGCCGAGGATGGATAACGACCCGAAGTCTAGCTCAAGTGAGTGAAGTAATTGAGTAAATCATTTTTGGGGGCAACTAAAACTTATTAGCCCGGTTAAACCCCATTAAAATTATCTGTAAAACGGCTAAATCGGATATACCGCGCGTCAATACCTGGTATGACTGCGCTTAACAAATGATAGAAACTAATAAATATTACTAAAAACGGATATTAAAATACCACAAAGAAAGAATGAAAGATCCATTCGGCAACTAAATGCCATGGATGTAGCTGGCTTAATAATCAGGTAAAAATATGAATTCAGAAAATTTTGCAAAAAACTTGGTTGACAACACGCAAGAAATGTACTCGATGTATTACAGTCGCTTGGGTTTTATTTCGAAGACCTTGATTTCAATACAAAACAAACATGCGGAGAACAAAAATATTCCAGTTGTAGTTGGCAATCAACTATACACATTCGATGAGTATATAAAATTGTACTTTGAGTTTACGATTCTAATTTCACTATTCCCTCAATTTAAATATGCACAAAGTGACTTTGAAATTTTTTTTATACACACACATAGATCGCCTTCACAAACTTTTAAATAACGGAGAACTCTCTCACCTTAATGCACTGATTAATTTTAGGAACTTGGTTCAATATTAAAAAACGATTGATTGCTCACAAGTCGCTACGTGAATTTTTGAAAAACCAATCGTTTTACGGTAAAAAAGTAAAATAAATTACATTTTTTCTCAGTTGAAAAGTTATTTCCTGCATCCTTGCTATTTCTAGTTCGTCCATCTACTCGAAAAAATTAAAAACGTTACTGCAGGAGCTTTCGTTATGTTTAATTTTATCTATTCCTTTGTCCGAGTTTCCTTGCACTTAACTACATTTACCTTTTAACACACACATCCTTACAATCGCAAACCTTATCAATACCTACTGAAGCCATGCCACCACAGCTACCCGCGATCGTTTTACGCTGTAATACGTAACCGATTGCCATTGCGAATACTACTATTAGCAACACCGCAAACGTGAAAAAGAAAACTTCCATACACCCTCCAATTAAGCATAATTAAACACTGAAAATTAAATACCATTTACTACATACAGCGGTTCATGGCTAAAGAGCGTGCCACATTTAAAAAATAAAACACCACCGATTACCTACTGAACAAAATCACAAAAAACTCAATCATTGATATAAAATCCCGCGTTATAAATTCAATATAACACTGACGAACCAATTCATTGGTATCCCGCGACGCAGTTAGGCGTTCAATATTATAATTACGCAACACACCTAGCATTAATGAAAGTGAAAAAATAAAACTTAGTTGCGGTAAAACCGAATTCGACGGTTCCTTTACACAGCGTATCGGACAATATTTGCTGAATTAACCAACATTGCAAACATGCGCCTAGCGACTGTTTTTTATATTTGTGTTCCGTTTAATTACTGACTACCGGGTGATTTTCTGGCCGTTCCGCCCCATCTAGTTCATTACTGAGCTTCGCTGCAGAAAATTCTGACTATAATTTTTCAATCCACAATCTGGAATAAAATCATCCGTAACAACTAGTACCGCATAGATATTCTGCTTCAATCTGGAAATATCTAGTTCGCCGGGTTTTATCGCAGTTTGTAATAAATGAATTGCCATATCTGCCAGTAAAATCCTGTTTTTTTCCAACCACTGGTCACTGTTTTTCGCTGCTACATTTGCTAAATAACTGCGTTCAACCAGAGCATGTAGCTCCCAGCTTGTCTTAATTAGTGTATCGCGGTCATTGTTGTTCATGCTTAGCTCCTTAATAGGCGTCTGCAACGAGCGGTGTCGTAAATGATACAAACTCTACTAATAATCAAAATCAATTGCCTGGCTACGTTGCAGCGACGCTACTCTGATTAGGCTGTGATGGACTAACTTGGTACAGCAGCCCAACACCAATGTGAGCATCAGGCTGACCGCTAATTCAAAAAAGTCTGGTTTATATTGCTTATACGGACCGGGCCGTAAGACGGTTAATCAGTTTGTCCATCGTCCAATGACTTCCACCGGTTATTACCAGGGTAGTTAAGATCACAGCCCACAAATAATGCTGGTTTAATGCTGCTTGGCTGATTTCGCTGAGGCTTATCACAGCAACAACATTCACGACAAACAATGCTAGTGCTGACAGTCTTGTAAAAAGGCCCAATACCAGCAAGACCGGAAAAACCAACTCACCAAAAGTACCGAGGAATGCAGCTGCGGTGTAGCTGAGTAGCGGGACCTCGTACTCTGATTCGAACAAATACAATGTGGTTTCCCAATCATCAAGTTTTGTGAGGCCAGACATAAAAAAGATGGTTGCTACATAAATACGTCCAACCAACCAAAGCGGCGCTTCCAGATAGTTAAAAGCCGCTGCGTATTGCACCATCCGGTTCACCGCTTGCAGATAATTGTTCATGGCACGAGATCCTAAATTGATAAATATGCAAGCCGGGCGACACATCAAAGTCCTTTGGGCTCCGGCCACATGCTTTAGCGGACGGTTTCAGTCTGCAGATTGAGTTTTGCTTTCGCTTGCTCTTTGCTCAGCCCACCCAGGGCTTCACAGGTGCCTTTCGGAACCAGCTTGTATTCCGCAATATCCTTGTCTTTTTTCGCCATCCCGGCACAGGAATGTGTACCGGTTAAATTGGCACAATCATTCTGACCAGCCGCAGCAATGCCGTAGCACTTGTCCTTTTTCTCTGCAGCCAAAGCGTTGGCGCTAAAACCAGCCGTGCACAAAGCAACCAGTGTTGCCGCAACCAGAATAGATTTATCCATGATGAACCCCTTATTTCAGGTGCTTAAAAGTAAGACGGGGAACATTCCCCGTCGCAGTGCTTACAGTTCAGTAGCAGATTTGTCTTTGATTTCTGGCCAGTTTGACTGTGCTGTTTTCAGGTGACCAGGAATGTCCGACGCCCACTTTGTCTGAACTTCTTTGTTCAGGTTCAGGTACAGCTTGCCGTCAACAACCCGCCATGCCATTGGGTCAACATTCAGCTTTTTCTCCAAGGCAACGCCCATTGCACAGTAACCACCGAATTGCGGTGCAAATTTTTCCGGATTGGCACGGAATGCGTCACGGTTTTGCTCTGAAGAGAACTTATAAATCGTGTTTTTGTATACCGCAGTGAATTTGTCGCTCCCCTGAACCGGCATGTTTTTGTTGAAGTAAGCCACAGTGTCATAACCGCTGATAGCAACGTCATTTGCATCGGCGTTCATATCTTTGTCAGCAGCAACTGCAACACCAGCAAATGCCATAGCAACCGACAGTGCAATACCCTTAAAAATATTTGATTTCATTCTTTCATTCCTAAATTGGTTAGTGCCAATCGAGCACAGGACTATTGTGATACAAACCAATTAATCAATGAATATCGTAATTTTACAATTCATTATTGCTAAATTGGAAATAATAAAACCATTACTTAGCTACAAAAGAAAAAATTTAAACCATTGATTTTTAAACAAATAGATTACGAATCACAAGATAAAACCAGACAAAAGAGAGGTTAGTGATCACAACTAGCCCCACGTATCCAAAACCAATGCTGTGTCGGTGCAATAGGCGACTTTTGGCGGCGCGATTATCTAAAACAATTGACAGCGGTCACGATCAGAGAATTAAGCTGGGCCGGTAAAAATGCGGGCTATGGTGGCGAAAAACAACTGGGTATCAACATGACGAAACTAACCACCCATGGCGGAAAAACCATGGTTCAAACCCGTCTCTCTGTGATGTAAGTTATGTGCAGATTTTTTGTTTCTGACAGCCTGAATGAGTTGCTGTTGCAGTAAGTGTAGTTGGCCGTCTGTCTGCAGATAATCCCTGAGTGGCTGACTTGTTTGACTGAATAGACAGCTATGCAAGTTACCGGTTGCTGTCACCCTCAAGCGATTACAGCTATCACAAAATCCGCTGGAATATGGTGCGATCACACCAATTCTTCCGGCGTAATCCGGATGCGAAAACTCTCTGGCTGGTCCGGCATCGATACTGCGTTTCACCTCTTGCCACTGGTGTAAACGTAAATACTGCATCAACCGCTCTGAGCTGACAAACTCAGATTCAAAGTATACCTGTGTGCCGGCAGTTTCCATCAGCTCGATAAATCTGACAGTTACAGGATGTCGTTTGACCAAATCAAAAAACCGCATGATTTCATCCGCGTCGGTCTGTTTGTGTAACACAGCATTGATTTTAACGGTGAGGCCCGCAATGTTGACAGCCTTAGCAATACCCCGCAGTACTGCGGGTAAAGTATCAGAGCCGGTGAGACTGGCAAAAGTGGCCGGATCTAAACTATCAACACTGACGTTTACTGCGTTGAGTCCAGCATCCACCCAGTACAGGATATCGCGTTCCAGCCGGTAGCCATTGGTGCTGACAGCAATCTGCTGTACCTGAGTGTTGCTGGCGACATCCGCGATAATGTCGGTCAAATCACGCCGCAACGATGGTTCTCCGCCGGTGATGCGTATTTTACTGACGCCTAAAGACGTAAAGCCACGCACCAGTCTGCTGATCTCACCCCGCGACAATTCTGCCGGCTGATTTGCTGGTTTCTGATACCCATTGGGCAGGCAATACTGACAGCGGAAATTGCACTTATCGGTAATAGATAACCGCAGATAACGAAAAGATCTGTGATATTCATCTTGCAGACCGACCAGCTCCGGTTCAGAGCGGTAAGGCGCAAGGCCACTGTCTGGCTCTAAATAGCTCCGAAATTTCATGGTGGGTGTTATCCGGCAGATCAGCTGTTACAGATTGATCATAGTGTAACTTTGCCTGCGAGATGCAGTTATAGTTGTCTGTGTGCATTAACTATTGCCCGTTGCGGAATAATACAATCCAGTCAGATCGGGTATATTAAACAGCGTAGTTATTGATGACCGTGCTAAACGTACCGGTCAGCCCATCATCAGGAGTTGTCCCCCTTTATGATTAATATCGGCGTAGTCACCATCAGTGACAGAGCATCAAATGGCGTGTATGAGGACCTGTCCGGGAAAGTGATTATTGACACTTTAGCCGCCTATTTGGTGTCAACCTGGCACTTAGAATACCGCGTCATTCCGGACGAACAGGATTTGATCGAACAAACCTTGATCGAACTGGTGGATGTTCGTGGCTGCTGTTTGGTTGTGACAACAGGTGGCACAGGGCCCGCACTGCGGGATGTGACGCCGGAGGCAACTGCCGCTGTATGCAGCAAGATGTTGCCGGGGTTTGGCGAAATGATGCGTGCTGAATCACTGAAATATGTCCCGACAGCTATTTTATCCCGACAAACGGCCGGGATCCGGGATCAGGCCCTTATTGTCAATTTACCAGGCAAACCCAGCGCCATCACTCAGTGTCTGCAAGCGGTGTTTCCGGCAATACCCTATTGCATCGACCTGATCAACGGGCCATATCTGCAGGAGAACCCTGACATCATCAAAGTATTCAGGCCAAAGCAATAGCACCACGAGTAACACATTGGTTATGGTAAGAATTGCCGGATTAAATCCTCAATCACACTGCTGTCGGCAGCATTGCTGTGACGATCGGCAGGCACAAAGCCACCGGTAAAAGTCGCATTTAGCTGATTGGATTGATCCGCTGCCAGCACATAGTCGCCTGAGCAGCTTCGGCAATATACGTGATCACCCGCCTTTTGATGTCGTTGTCTGACCATCACTGGACCACAGACCATGCAGCTTAACAATGGAATGCCATGATCACTGTGTGACACGATATGTTCAAACATACCGGCTTTACCATGTTGGACAAACAATGTGCCTAAAGCACGATCAAATTGCGTCCCCAAATTTGCTTCTATGATCGATAATGCCTTTTCAATTGCCATTCCTTGCCGGTAAGGTCTGGTGCTGGTCATGGCATCAAAGGCATCACAGATCCCGACTATTTTCGCCACAACCGGAATGTCGTCAGCAGTCAATCCTCTCGGGTATCCTTTGCCATCCGGAGTCTCATGATGAGCGCGAATGGAAGCTTCAACTAAATCGGCCAACGGATGTTCTTTAATCAATTGCCAACCGGCATCGGGGTGAGTCCGAATCACTGAAAACTCTTGTTCGGTCAACCTTTCGGCTTTGGTCAGAATATTGTCCGGTACCGCAATTTTACCCAAATCATGTAAAAATCCACCGATGACAACCCGGGCAACATCCTGCTCTTCAAGCCCCGCCGCCCCAGCCAGCAGGCGGGCTAATTGCGAGACTCGCCACAAATGGCCGCCTGTATAAGGATCGCGCGCCTCAACAGCCCACGCCATCACTAACAGACTGCGCAACAAAGCCTTTTTGAGGTCGATCACATTCAGCCCATCTGCCGGCTCATTCAGTAATGCTACTGCTTTGTTCATATTGTTACTCTGCTTATCGGGTAGTTCGCTGTTCAGCCGACGTGGCCATTAATTCCAGTGCTTCAATCACTAAGCCACCAGCTTGTTCCATGCCTTGCACTCCGGCGATCATGCCTTCAATATCACCGGCAGCATAACTGGTCAGCGCGTCATTCACATATTTATGCAATGCTAAGTGCGGGCTATCCATCTCTTTGTATCCGGACAGATGGCAGTTATGCCGCCCCTCCCCTTCGTAATACCATTTACCTAATCTGCAAGCGGTGTGGTCGGCAAAATCCTTGGCACGCTCTGATGACAACCCCAGTAATACTTTGTAAACCCGAAGCTTGAACAGTAAATGATCTACCTTCGCAACCTCACAAAAAGCACGTAAGGCGCTGGACTGACTGATAAACTGAGCGGAGTTTGAATGTGTCACGATGCCGCGCATTAAATCAGCCGAGTGACTGCCATCGGAGCTGAATCTGTCTGCCTGCTCAGCGAAACTGATAATTTCGTTACGACTGGCGGTACTGTCTTCCCGCATTTGTGAGACGAGGCTGGAAATTTCAACGGTTGCGCTACTGGTCCGCTTGGCGAGATTACGCACCTCATCTGCCACTACAGCAAAACCACGCCCCTGTTCCCCTGCCCTGGCCGCTTCAATGGCCGCATTTAACGCCAGCAAATTGGTTTGATCGGCAACTTCTCTGATCAAGGCAACAATGCTGCTAATCTGCTGAGCCCGTTCATCAAGCTTGCCCACTTTAATTGACGCCTGCTGCGAATCATCCGCCATTCGGCGAAGATGTGATGCAATGACATCAACCGACGCACTGCACTCACATGAAGTGGCCTGCATTAGGTTAGCCCGCTGCTGCTCAGCTTGCATTTTCTGCGCAAAACCACTCAAGCCGGTCTGCACAACCGTCATCGAGTTGCCCATCCTCAAAAGTTGCTCTACTAAATCTCGCTGAAATGTTTTCTCTTTTTCTTTTTGTAAAACAACCTGTTGCTGCGACTCCAGTTGCGCATTGAGCTGCGAGACTTTTGCAGTTTCGGCATTTAACAGTTGTTCTGTGCTTGCAAGTTTTTGCTGCAACTCAGCGATCGCTACCGATTTTCTAAAAAACATTAATATGCTCCTCAATTACCTGCCTGCTTGTCCGTATTTCGCATCAAGATTCTTTTCAGCCAACTTCAGATTGGCGTGCTATTAATCGATACGTTACCCGCTGGGGTATTGAATTTATTTTGCTGAATACCCTAAAATCGCTCCAACCTTCAGCATTCGAACTAACCAGTCTGAAAAAGATAACTCTATTCGTGTTAGCTCAACAATTATGTCGCCGAGTGAATCACCGCGCCGACACATTAATAGCAAATCAAATTCATTTTTATTTATTTCAAACACATTCACCTTCCAGTCAATTCGAGAAATGCAGAGATATTCAACATAATTCGGATCACAAATAGAATTATTCAAATTATGTAGGTCCCGCATATCAAAAGATTCTTGATGGAACTTCCAAATATTATAGACTGGCAAAAAATTGTTCAGCAGCATGCTGTTTTGGTTTACAACCACCCGCAATTCATTGGGTGAAAGTTCCTGTAACAGCTGAAAACTGGGAAGATCAATTGTCGTATCTGCGGCGCGCTCAAGCTCACCAATTCGCCACTCCAAATCAGCGACAGCAGCAACATAAGGGTATGATATCAACTCCTCTTGCTGCTCAAGCCAGCTTGCAAATCCGGCCCCCCACAGAGTGATTTCTGCAGATTCAGGCGGATTCTGCTGAATAAACAACAACACAGCGCTATTAAAAGCGTCCCCCAGCAAATGCTGTACCGTCGGGAACAGACTGCTAAAAGCCCGCACAGCGACAGCGCGCCGGTTACCGATATACACCGACATACCAGCGCTTTCATTCGGTGCTGCCGCCAGTATCGATGACAGTAATTCCTGCTGTGCACTAATCATGACGTACCAAACCATTTAACAGTTGCCTGGCCTTGATTGCTTCCAATGCAAACACTGGCCAATCCGGTACCTGGGTGTCCCATTCAATTAAAGTGGGAGCCAAACCATGATGCTGTCCTGCATAACGCAACAGTGCCCATACATCCTCTTGCACCTGACTACCATGGTCATCAACCACCAGCCCGTTCACGGTCGAATCACTGCTGCCAGCAACGTGGTACTGCCCGATGTAGCGCGGATTGATCTGGCTTAACCAGTGCCGGGCAAACTGCAGGCCTCCTTGCTGGGAAAAATTAGTACCATTGACATAAACGTTATTGATATCAACTAATAGCTGGCAACCAGACAGACGGCAAATTTCATTGAGAAATTCCGTTTCTTCAAACTCATGTCCGTCTAATTCAAGATAGTGACAGATATTTTCCACTAATATTGTACGACCTATCGCATTCTGCACTTTATCAATGTTATTAATGCAAATATTTAATGCTGCATTATTTCTAACAAGTGGCAATAAGTCTCCAGTATGAATACGTTTTCCATTTATAACTGCCTGCGTAAAACAAAGATGTTCAGAAACCAACAGCGGTTTGTATTCATCTATGACCCGTTTAAAATTTTCCAGATGACTATCTTCAATACCACAATGGTTACCCAATCCTAACCCTGTACCATGAACAGACAGTCGGGAGTTTTCTGCAATCCGTTTTAACACAGCATGATTTAAACCACCTGAGTTAAAATAATTTTCAGCATGTACCTCAAAGAAATCAGGCAAATTCGAATCACTTTGTAATATCTGATCGGCATGTTGATTTTTTAAACCCAAACCAATCAACACAGCGTCATTTGAAAAGTGTTTCATTACAAATACCCCAAACTCATGTTATTCAAGGGATAATACATTTACAGGCTATCGCTCTTAAATATTTTCTTTTGGCATGAAACCGCCCATACCAGAATTTTTCGCCAAGATATTTTTATTAATAAAACCCAACAAATTACTCCCTATATAGGGTGCTCTATTTCTATCAATATCAGCATTCACACGTTCAAATGTTTCTGAAAAAGATTTATCCGCCATATGTTTTTTGTACGGCCGACTGCGCATAGACATATCTGCAATATTCCGTGGATCATGTTCTCTGGAGAATCGTTTTATGCCACAAAAACTAAAGTGTTCCTGACAATATTTATTGCTGAGATGAATAATCTGTTCCATTAGCTCGTGCATGAAATGGCTGACATCACATTGCTGCAATACTAAGCCGATTGGGGTATGCCCGAGGTCTGCAAAACTGTCTTTGCCATTCGACGCAGTGCCTAAGGTTAAATCAACCAATAAACGTCCTGAACCTAGCTGTATGACTTGTGAGAGTTTTATTTCGCGGCCAGCCAACCGCAGCTGACTGATCACTTTTTTCAGTTCAGTCTCGTCAGTATTGCTGGTGGATTTCGTCTTGCCCTTGGCAAATCGCATCGTCAATAAATTGATATCCTGGTGGCAATTAAAAGGCGTTGTCCGGATGCCATTTTCAGGATCAGTCCAACTCAAAAGCTCTCTGACTTCATGCTCCCGAACCTTTTGTACTGCCAACAACGTGGTCTGCACGATTTCCGTTGTTGGTGTATCCGCATCAATACGCCATTTCCTGCCATACACCAGTTTTTCTATATCAGGTTTTCCGTCGCGGACATAATTCTCATGACCGATAATACCTACCTGTATATACAAACCATTGTTATCATGGCCGGAAAATAATAAAAATCCTGGTGGAGTTTTTATCAGGGAGAGAATTCTGCTTAATGAATCAACATCCTGATGGTAGGTATAATAATGCTGCGGATAAATATCTCCGACAGTATCAATCGTTACTTTCTTGGCTTGAGAAATTAAGCGACCACCTAATTCGCGATAATCACATATGGGCAACAGCATAACCGGGAACGTCCTTAGCATAATTACTATTCCCAAATTATATCAAAGCAAATTAATGGCCATTGTTATCAAATAATGCAATAGTGTATTTTCCAATCTGGTCGATTTGCGGAGCCATTTAAAAATCCCCAACAATCAACCAGACCGGCATACTGCTACAACCCAAGTTCTGACAAACCCGGATGCTGATCCGGGCGACGGCCCAGAGGCCAGTGAAACAAGCGCTCATGCGGTGCGATAGGCAAATCATTGATACTGGCAAGCCGGACTTGCATGAGTCCATGCTCGTTGAATTCCCAATTTTCATTGCCATAAGAACGAAACCATTGACCCGCTTCGTCATGCCATTCATATGCAAAACGTGCCGCTATTCTGTTGTCGCCAAAAGTCCATAACTCCTTAATTAACCGATATTCACGCTCGCGCTGCCATTTCCTTGTCAGAAACTCAACAATTTCATCGCGACCACGCAGGAATTCGCTTCTGTTCCGCCAGCGACTGTCAACAGTGTAGGCCAGTGCAATAGCTTCCGGATTTCCGGAATTCCAGGCATCTTCCGCAGCGCGAACTTTTTTGATGGCGCTTTCTAATGAAAACGGTGGTAATGGCGGCCGGATATTCGGATGATTCATGCAGACACCTGTTTAGGAATTGGGAGAATACCTGGCATAACGACATAGCCTGGTAAAGATTCAAAGTCGTGCAACCACCGGGTAATCGCCGGATAAGCAGTCAAATCAAGCTGTCCTTCATGTGCCAGCGCCAGGTATGGATACATAGCAATGTCTGCGATGGTGACTGCAGTACCAACTAACCACGAGTCTTGTTGTAGCTTTTTCTCCAACACCAACAGCAGTTGCCTGGAAAGCGCCATCGCAGCATCTATATCAATGACCCTGCCAAACTTGTAGTGCATCCGCAGCAGAGCCGGTCCCCGACTAAGCTCGTTGTTAGCAACTGACAGCCAGGACTGGATCTGGGCTTGGAGCTCTGGCTCAGCAGGATAAAATCCCAACTCAGGCTTTTTGGCTGCCAGATACACCAATATTGCCTGACTGTCCCAGATCCGGATGTCATCTTCGACCAACAGTGGCACCTGTCCCATTGGATGCTGTTGCAGATAGTCAGCCGATTTATGTTCCGCTAAACCACCATTAACTGCATGTTTTGTATAAGGTAATCCCAGCATCGACAGTAGCAGGCGTGCCTTGTGGCAATTTCCCGATAAGCCAAATTCAAATAACGTTAACATCCTAACTCCAACATTTTAAATATCCAGCGTAAGCGAAGTGCCGCGCGTGCGAGAAACGCAGGTACACATGAATCCGTCAGCTTTATCGCGATCGGTCAACACGTGATCACGATGATCGACAGCACCCTGCAACACTTTTACCGCGCATTGACCACAATCACCGACCCGACAATCAGATGGTGCAGCGATCCCGCGGGCAAGTAATGCCTCTAACACTGTTTGGTGTGCCCCCACTTCAATCACTTGCTGACTGCGAGCCAAAGTCACGCTGAAAACCTGATCTGATGTCGACGCTGCCACACCAAATCTTTCTGTGTGGATCCGCTCAGGCTCAATATTCAATTTTACAGCGACACTTTGTACTTCTGTCAGTAGCTTTTGCGGGCCACAAATATAGAATTCCGCGTCTGCCGCCGCACTACGCATAACCTGCTCCAGCTGTAAACGGCTGCCTGCTGCCGCATCGTAAAGATGTAACTGTGGCGCAAATTCACGGAGCAGCTCTTTGCTAAATGCCATTTGTGCAAGGCAGCGCCCGGCGTAATGCAACTGTACTTGTTGGCTTTTCCGAACGAACCAGCGCAACATTGGCATTAACGGAGTAATACCGATGCCCCCTGCAATTAGCACTGCAGGCCTCCCATCATCATGCAGGGTAAATTGATTGCGTGGCGCATCGCACATCAGGTGCTGACCGATCTGATATTGCTGATGGATCGAGGTCGAGCCGCCTTTGCCATCTTCTTGCCGCTGCACTGCAATTTCGTAATAGTCGCGGCCAGCATCCACATGACAGATCGAATAGTGCCTGCTATCAAACTTGCCTTCTGCGGTTACAAAGGGGACTTTCAGATGGCTGCCGGGAGTCACTGCAGGTAATAATTCCCCCTGTGTATGCTCCAGCCGATATAACCGGACGGCTGGGGTCAATTGCCGGATTGCAGTGATCTGCAAAGGCAGGGGCCCATCCCCGATAACCGCCGGGAGCGTTGGTTTATGCTGTGTTTTGAGTACACGGTTCTCTTCCAGAATCGGCGCGATGAAGTGTTCAACTTCCTGTTCTGTAAAACGCGGCATGATATGTTGCGGGCAATTCCATTCGATGGCTTCAATCCGGATCACAATACCGCGTTCAATGCGGGCACGATAAGTCGGGTCTTCCAGTGCAGCTATTATTTCAGGGGACTCAGACTCATGCACAATCCGCGCATGTCCCCAAAGTTTCAGACGACGGCGGTTTGGGTAGTCCATCAAAATTAAGCTGATACGTGCTTCCGCATTGATGTTACCTACGGAAATGTATTGACGATTACCTTTAAAATCAGCAAAACCGATAGTGCGTTCATCCAATACCCTGATAAATCCTGTGGGCCCGCCCCGATGCTGCACATAAGGCCAGTTAGTTTCAGATACCGTCGCCATATACATGCTGTCGCGCCCGCTGATAAACGCCATCTCGGGCTCGGTCAGGGTATGCCGCGGATCCTCCGCCAGCTCAAAACCCATATTGGCATCGCGGCTGCCATACAAGCTTTGTGCAGCTTTAACGCTGGGTGTGAAGCTAATGTCTGCAAATGCTCGAGACATGGATCTGTCCTTCTGTTGGGGTAATCGGAACCGCTTAGTTCTGTCACGGCAAGATAAGCGCGAATACAAACCAAGTTGTAATTTTTTATCTTGCCAAAGGCGTAATCCATCGGGAATACTTGAATTGGACAATAGATTATTTACAGATCTGGAATGCTTTATGGACCGGTTTAGCGAAATGCAGATATTTGTGGCGGTTGCGGAATCAGAGGGTTTCGCCGCAGGAGCACGCAAACTCAAAATCTCTCCGCCTGCCGCTACTCGTGCCGTTGCTGATCTTGAGCATCGACTGGGAATCAAATTACTAAACCGCACGACCAGGTACGTCCGGGTAACCGATGCCGGCCAACGTTATCTGGATGACTGTAAACGCATCCTTGCCCAAGTAACTGAAGCCGACGAAGCAGCTATCGGTATCAATGCTGCACCCCGTGGACATTTGGTGATCACCGCCCCTGTGCTGTTTGGCCGTATGTATGTAATGCCTTGTGTGGTCGAGTATCTGCAGAAATATCCAGACACTGAAATTTCAGCTTTGTTTGTCGACCGTGTGGTCAATATGCTGGATGAAGGCGTCGATGTGGCCTTGCGGGTCGGAGAGCTAAGCGATTCCAGTTTTAAAGCGATTAAAGTGGGCACAGTGCGCCGGGTTGTCTGTGCATCGCCGGCGTACATTGAGAAATATGGTTTACCTCAGCATCCGAATGACCTCAGTGAACATCAGATCGTCGTAGCCAGCAGCTTAAGTCCCAATGTGGAGTGGCGGTTTCTGGAAAACAAACAATCCAAAATAGTCCGGGTGAAGCCACGACTAACAGTCACCAGCAATGACGCAGCTATAGAAGCTGCAGTAGAAGGTCTTGGCATTACCCGACTGATTTCCTATCAAATAGCCCCAGAATTGCAAAACGGCCAGCTAAAAATAATCTTAAGTGAATATGAGTATCCTGCTTTGCCTATTCATATTCTGCATCGTGAAGGCCGGAACTCTTCGGCCAAAGTGCGGGCATTTATTGACTTGGTCGCAGAAAAGTTAAAAGCAGATTCATCATTGAACTAACTTATACAGGTCTTAAAAATGCCAAAGGTCGCAATTGCTCAGATAGCACCGGTGTTTCTGGATCGGGCAGCGTGCTTAACATTGGCCGTTGATGCCATTGCGCAAGCTGCCAGGAATGGCGCTTCGCTGATTGTATTCCCAGAAGCATTTATTACTGGTTACCCCGCTTGGGTTTGGCGGCTGCGACCTGGTGTCGATCAGGCTGCCTGCGCCTTTTTGCATAAAAAGTTAGTCAAACAGGCGAGCACAGTATCAAGCGAAGATCTTACTGATTTGTATAATGCCGCCAAAACACACTCGATCACAGTGGTGTGTGGCGTGCAGGAGCTCGACGCAAAAGGTAGCCAAACAACCTTATTTAACACCGTACTATGCATCGACCAACAAGGTGTTTTACAAAACAAACATCGAAAACTGGTGCCGACCAACGCGGAACGGATGATTTGGGGTCAGGGTGATGGTGCAGGCTTAAAAGTCGTCCCAACCAGCGCGGGCAAAATCGGCGCGTTAATTTGTTGGGAAAACTACATGCCGCTGGCGCGCTACACTTTATACGCACAAGGTTTGCAGGTATACATAGCGCCCACTTACGACAGTGGTGACATGTGGATCAGCTCTATGCGTCATATAGCCCGGGAAAGTGGCTGTTGGGTGATCAGTGCAAACAATGCCTTTCAGGCTGCAGATTTGGGTTCGGATATTCTTTCTGCGACGTCGGCTTATCCGGACCCGCAGGAATGGGTCAATCCTGGAGATTCCATGGTGATAGCCCCGGGCGGTGAGATAGTGGCCGGGCCATGGCGTTGTGAAAAAGGTATTTTTTATGCTGATATCGATTTATCAGCAGTGATCGATGCCAGAAGAAGCCTTGACGTTGCGGGCCACTATGCCCGTCCGGATTTGTTTAAACTGGACTTGAGTCCCAATCCGAACGAGCTAGTGGCGTTGCACGTTCAGCACCGCAGTGCAGATAGTTAAACCTGATTTGCGGGGCAGCAGCGCTTAACTCAGACTAACTTTAGGGAAGTCGATTTCCACACGGCTCGCTTTACCCAGAATGTTCGTCAGTACGTTCATGCCAACGTGGGTAATAATTTCGACAATATCTGCATCTGTGTAACCAACACTGCGAGCTTCCAGCAGGTCTGCGGTGGTAATGTCACCCTGATGCTCAACCAGTGAACGTGCTAATTTCACAGCGACCGCCGCTTTGGCATCCTGACTGCTACCGGCACGGTTTGCTTCAATTTCTGCACCAGATAAACCAGCTTTTTTACCAATGGCCGAGTGGGCCGATAAGCAATACTCACAGGAATTCTGTTGCGCAAGCGCCAGAGCAATACGTTCGCGGGTCTGCAGATCAAGACTACCGTCGTTCGCTACGCCATGCAGGCCTAAAAACGCTTTCAGGGCCACTGGTGAATTTGCGAAAACTTTCAAGAAGTTAGGAACCATACCTAACTGACCTTGGATCGCTTCCAACAGTGCTTTTTGTTCTGGGTTTGCAGTTTCAAATGTTACAGTATTAATGCGGCTCATCGTTTCATCACTCTCATCAATTGGAAGAATTGGGTTCACTCGCAAATCGCTCTGACTGCCAGTGACGCTAGTATATTTAACACTCTCACCAATGGTAATACCGAACATTGTTAATATATTATTCCTAATAGTGAAATAATAATTCACTACAATCACTCGCCTTTACGGCAAACCTTGTGCGCTAAAAGTTTGAATTTTAAAAGGGACGAACCGAGGTCGGTAGCAGGCCAGCCCCTTTACGGCCAGGTATGGCTCTGGCTGCAACTGAACTGCCTGGTTATGGCCTTAATCAACTTTGTGATGTGCGCAGCGGCACTGTGCTGAGGGGGTTACTTGAAAGGAGTTCCACGCAAACCGTCGGCCGTCAAATAACTGGAGCAGGTGCCAGGGGACTTGCAGGCCGGTCAGAATATTAAACGCAAGCAGTGCCTGTGCAACACCTATAAGCCCAACAACAGCCGGGACTATACCTGATTCACTGCAAGTGAGCTGTTCCTGTCCCATCGTTTGACTAAAACAGCTGTAACACGGACCGCTCCCCTGATTGTCAAAACAAATGAGTTGTCCGTCAAATCGAATGGCCGCAGCAGACACCAGCGGTATTTTATGCGTGACACAGGCTTGATTAATCAATAAACGCGTCTGGAGGTTATCGGTGCAATCCAGCACCAGATCGTGCGCCGGTACTTGTTGCTGCAGGAATGCTTCATCTGCGAATAGTGGGAATGCTTGCATTTGTATGGCCGAATTCATCTGAGCCAGACGAACAACAGCGATCTCGGCCTTATAAGCGCCGATATTGGTTTCATCGTACAAAGGTTGGCGCTGCAGATTGGACAGTTCTATGCGATCACCGTCAATCAGTGTGAGACGGCCAACCCCGGCAGCTGCCAGATAGGGCGCGGCCGCACACCCTAAGCCGCCAAGTCCGACAATTAGCACTCTGCTGTTCAGCAGACGTTCCTGACCTTGCAGATCAATTTCCGGTAACATAATTTGGCGGCTGTAACGGTGCGTATCAGCCAGGGAGTGCAGCTTCAGAGGTTGGGGCATTTTAACTTTCTCAAAATAACGCCGTGAGACACTAATACCACCAGGGGCTCTTGGGTTGCACCTGTACATTTTCTCCGGCGGCAACATTGGCGCGGTCCTGTTCTAACCAGACCAAGCCGTCAGCCTGCAACAGTGACGTCAGCATCGCGGAGCTGTCGATGCCGGCCGCTTCAACCGACACACCATGCTCCTGAACCTGAATGCGTACCCGTTGCATATCTAACCGACCCGGCGTTTTACGAAATGGCTGTGCCGCTCGGGCAGGCCACAGAATTTTTTCGGCTGCTGCGCGGCCTTGCAGGTAGTTTAACGCCGGTACAACGAGCTGTTCACAGGTTGTGACTGCTGAAACAGGATTTCCTGGCAGGCCAAAAAACCAACAATGTTTGCCAGCCTGCTGCACAGAGCCAAAAGCAAAAGGCTTACCGGGTTTTATCGCGACTTTCCAAAAATGGACACTACCCAGGTCAGCCAGCACTTGTCGGGTGAAATCACTGTCGCCAACCGATACTCCACCACTGCTGATCAATACATCATGTTGCGCGGTAAGGTTTAGCAACCGATCTTTCAACGCCTCCGGCTGGTCAGCCACCCAACCCCCATCGGTAACCTCGCAGCCCAGACGGGTCAGCACCGTGTGCAGCACGATACGATTGCTGTCGTACAGCTGACCCTGTGCTAATGGCAGACCCGCTTGTTGCAGCTCATCGCCGGTAGAAATGACAGCAACGCGAATTTTCCTAAACACCTGGCAGCTGGCTATGCCCAAAGTGGCAAGTAACCCAAGTTGCAGGGGACCCAGCATAGTTCCTTTTGGCAGAACCAGCTGGCCCTGAGCCAACTCTTCACCTTGCCGGCGCACATAATCGCCGTCAGCCGGCATTGTCTTCAGGCGTATCGCGCTGCCATCCGGACTCTTTTCAACATATTCCTGCATCACCACTGTGTCACATCCGGCCGGCACTAAGGCCCCTGTCGTGATACGAATAGCTGATCCGGCGACAAAATCGCCGTTGAATGCATGACCTGCGACGCTTTGACCTGATAGCGGAAACCATTGCAACACTGTTTCGTTTCCGGCAGTCTGCTGAATGTCTGAGAACCGAAGCGCATAGCCATCCATCGCAGAGTTACTCTCACGCGGCACAGGAAATGGAGAATAAATATCTTCCGCCAATACCCGATCCGCTGCGTCCCACAAAGACACGGCTTCATGTCGGAAAGACCATTGCGCTGCTATCGTGTTCAGCAGTTGGTCACAAGCCACCTGCAGCGGTAACATCTCAGCTTTGTTCATGCTGTTTTCCTTTCACTTGGGACTGACTCTTCGCTTGGTCCAACCAACTTGTACTGGTTTCACTTGCACTGTTGGCCTTGAGTAGCTGTGCTGCGCAGCACATCGCTTCGCGCAACCGCACACTCCCCTCCAACGCAGCTGCCATCAGTGCGCCATCAAATAACATAAGGAGTGCGGACGCTGTCTGGTGAGGATTGTCGACTGACGCATATTCACACCATTGCTCAAACTGCTGCAGCATCCATGCTCGCTGGCCGGAAGCCAGTTGACGTGCGGGGTGCTGTTCACAAGCAAACTCACTATTTAGCAACTGGATCGGACAGCCACGAAATTGCGCTTGTTCAGACCAGATGATGGCACATTCGAAGACTCGCAGGATCCGCTGAGGCGAAGGAAACTGCTCAACATACTGCCCGATACTATCTCTGGCCAGCTCAATCCTGCGCTGCAGGTAGGCCGCAATCAAATCGTCTTTGCAACCAAAATGCGAATACAACGAGGCCTTGGCGGCACGTGCTTCATCGAGCACCCGATCTATACCAACCGCGTGTATCCCTTCGTTATAAAACAGCCGGTCAGCAGCGTCCAGTAAGCGCGCTCTGACATTTGGTTTTGTCTGTGTTTCAGGTGTGATTTTTTTCATCAGTTGACACTACAGACAGATCTGTCTATAGTCAAGCGCATCAAATAGACAGATCTGTCTATTTTAGTCATTAAAGCATTTTTTCCCAATGCCTTACAAGTCAAACTTCTAACCATAATTGCATAGGATTTATATAATGAGTTTTCAAATTAAAGACAAAGTCGCATTGGTAACTGGGGCAAACCGCGGGATAGGTGCAGCCATCGTGGAAGCATTAATCGGCGCCGGCGCACAAAAAGTTTATGCCGCAGCCCGCAATATCAATGACTTGAATTCGCTGGTGCAGCGGTTTGATGGCAAAGTCGTCCCGCTGCAAGTGGATGTCACCAATGAAACTCAAATCCGCGCTGCTGCACAAACCGCGACTGATGTGGATTTACTGGTTAACAACGCCGGTGTCGCGGCAAAAATAGGCGGAGATTTCACTGATCCAGACTGGTTGATACAGGGTCGGTTGGAAATGGATGTAAACTTTTTTGGGACTTTACAGATGGCACAAATGTTCGCCCCAGTGCTGAAAGCGAATGGCGGCGGCGCTTTAGTCAACATCGGCTCTATTGCTTCATTGGTCAATTTTCCGTTATTCGTCTCTTACAGCGCTTCCAAAGCTGCAACGCATTCCGTCACTCAAGCAGCAAGAATTCTGTTAAAGGCGCAGGGAACGCAGGTGTTTGGTGTCTATCCAGGGCCAATCGATACCCGAATGGCAGCCGATGTCCCACTGCCCAAAGTTAGTGCAACGCACGCAGCGCTGCAGATTGTGCAAGGTTTGGAACTTGGACAGGAAGAAATATTCCCGGATCCGATGGGACAACAAATGGGCGCTGCGTACCTAAGCGATCCAAAAGGACTGGAGCGGATGGTGATGGGCATGGTCAGCCAGTAATCTTCTGATTTCTTAACTCTTGAATTGCTTGACTATTGACTGTTTGAGCTCTCCAATCTTCTGTTAGCTGCGTTATGTCGCGGCCAGTTGAAGATTGTGTTTTACTTGAGCTCAACAATGCGCTTGGCTGCCTGATAATAAAGGGGCCTGGTTACCACCAGCCCTTGCAGCAACAAACCTGACAGGAAGGACTATGCAACCACTAACCCATCTGGATGAGAAAGGCGCTGCCACAATGGTCGACATCAGCCTTAAAACAGCCAGTATCAGGACTGCTGTGGCTCAGGCAGAAGTTAAAATGCTGCCTGCTCTGATTGACACTCTGATGCAACTTCCCAAGGGCGACGCCTTGGCCTGTGCGCGGATTGCCGGCATTATGGCGGCGAAAAAAACCGCCGATTTAATTCCGTTGTGTCATCCGATTGCTTTGACTAAGGTTGGGATTGAATTTGAGCTTGACCCGGTCGCTGGGATCGCCTTAATCAAAGCCATCTGTAGCGTTGAAGGGAGTACTGGCGTAGAAATGGAAGCTCTCACAGCGGTGTCCATTGCCGCCCTCACACTGCATGATATGGTCAAAGCGGCAGATCCGGCCGTGGAAATTAACCACATTCACCTGGTAGAAAAAATAGGTGGCAAATCTGGCCATTGGAGGCGAGATGACAACGCAGAGTAACGCTGTGACCAAGATTCTTTTTTTTGCCTCGTTCCGCGAATTAATCGGACAGCCAGCTATCAGCATCCATTTGATGAAGCCAACAACAGTCACAGATCTGTTGGAGCAGCTTTATGCTGAGCATCCACAGGTGAAAGCCCAGCTTGCCGAGCGAGAGTTTCTTTTCGCCGTAAATCAACAGCTGGCTACCAGCTTGACCTTGGTACAGCCTGGCGACGAACTGGCACTGTTTCCTTTTGTTACCGGAGGCTAGTGATGAATTTCCGTTGCCAATGTCGTGTGCAGACTGAGAATTTTGATTTGGCAGCTGAATACCAAAACCTGCTGCGTAGCGATTGTGGTGCCGTGGTGTGTTTTGTTGGCTTGGTGCGTGACCATGTACCATCTGATGGTACTGACCCAGTGCGGGCATTAGAGCTGGAACATTATCCGGGAATGACGGAAAACAGTATCAAACACATCGCACAGCAAGCGGCGGAACGGTTTGATATTAGGGCGATGACGGTGATTCATCGGGTTGGATTACTGCAGGTTAGCGAACAAATTGTGCTGGTTGCTGTAGCATCGGCGCACCGTGCTGCCGCATTTTCTGCCTGCGAAATGATGATGGACTATCTGAAAAATTACGTTCCGATCTGGAAAAAAATTCATACGCAACACCACTCTGAATGGGCGGAAGCAAAGTCTTCGGACCAACAAGCGTTACAGCGCTGGCTTACAGAGCAGTAACCATTATCAACCAGGGCTTGCGACCGATTTTGCCGGAATTGTTAATTTCTGCTGGTGACCATTCTGTAGCATCAGCTTGCTGGCGGATAATTGCGATTAGAAGCTTGGGAAATATAGATCGGGTGAACTGCTTCGGGTTTAAACCAGTCAGCCGCAATATGCGGGCTCACTTGCGCACGCCAAGCACCGTCGACCTGGAACTCACCTGACCTGGAGCACCCGTGAAGAACATCAGGATCCACCTTATCGCTGCTCAGTTTGTTCTCTTCCTATGTTGCAGTAGCAGCGTACTCGCGTGTCAGATCACGGTTTCAGCCGCATCCAGTTTAACCAAAGCACTCAAAGAAATAGCTACTCACTTTGAGCAACAGCAACATTGCAAAGCCGTGCTGAACTTTGCGGCATCTGGCGCACTGGTTCAGCAACTGAAATATGGTGCCCCCATTGATGTATTGGCCACCGCTGACCAGCAGACTATGGAGCTGGCAAAGCAACAGAACCTGATAGACCAGGACAGTCGCCGCAATTTTATCAGCAACCGATTAGTACTCATTACCCCTGCAGACCAACAGAATACCGCTGTTAAGTATCGGCAACAAATATCGTCAGCAGAACTGATGAACAATTTGAGCGGAGCACAGATCCGGCACATTGCGCTCGGCAATCCGGCGTCTGTGCCTGCAGGCCGTTATGCCCAGTCAAGTTTGCAACGTGCGGGACTGTGGCAGGCTGTCAGCAGCAAAGTCATCCCGGC
>Ga0114942_1000082_pt1 | contig 24454 bp, 18 predicted proteins | sample LowerColdCreek_FD_88674 | JGI IMG/M metagenome (GOLD analysis project Ga0114942, IMG submission 88674) | Groundwater microbial communities from Cold Creek, Nevada to study Microbial Dark Matter (Phase II) - Lower Cold Creek | ecosystem: Environmental > Aquatic > Deep subsurface > Groundwater ... | reverse complement strand
TTACAAGCTTTATATGCCATATACGATAATTGTAATAGCCTACACACCAATGCATACGACGAGGCAATTACTACACCTACCGAAGAAAGTGTGCGTAGGGCTATGGCAATACAATTGATTATTAATAGAGAATTGGGCACTGCTAAAACTGAGAATTTTATACAAGGTAGTTTTGCTATTGAAGAAATGACTGATTTAGTAGAAGAAGCAGTACTAGTAGAATTTGATAGAATAACTGACAGGGGCGGTGTTCTTGGAGCTATGGAAAGGATGTATCAACGCAATAAGATACAAGAAGAAAGCTTATTCTACGAACACCAAAAACATACTGGGGAATTACCATTAATTGGGGTAAATACTTTTTTAAGTAAAAATGGAAGCCCTACCATTTTACCCACCGAAGTTATACGAAGTACTACAGAAGAAAAACAACAACAAATTACCAATGTAGCAGCATTTTGCAAACGAAATGCACATAAAAGTTCACAGGCATTAAAACAACTTAAAACAATAGCTATTAATAATGGTAACTTATTTGAAGCATTAATGGAAACAGTAAAATACTGCAGTCTTGGGCAAATAACAAATGCCCTTTATGAGGTTGGCGGTCAATATAGAAGGAATATGTAAGATTAACTATTTTACATTAATAACCAATCATAATAAACCTTCCTCTATGGAATTTGGCCGTGTGCCGGAATCGGTACTTAACACAATTGATTTCTCTTTACCCGCGGAGCCAGCCTTCAATAATGAAATATTGAAGGGTACAAAATTAAGCGCCCCTAAGGTATATATAGGCTGTGCAAAATGGGGAAGAACAGAATGGATAGGTAAAATTTATCCGCCAAAAACAAAAGAAAAAGATTTTTTACAGCATTACGTTACTCATTATAATTGTATTGAGCTAAATGCAACTCATTATAAAATATATAGCCCAGAAAGTATTGCAAAGTGGGCTGCACATTCTCAAGGAAAAGACTTTCTTTTCTGCCCTAAAATGTATCAAGGCGTTACGCACCGCGGTAGCTTTAGTAATAAGCAATTTATTAGCGATGAATTTTTGAAAGGAGTAATCGCCTTCAAAGAAAATCTTGGCCCCATTTTTATCCAGGTTAGCGAGGCATTTTCGCCCAACCGTAAAGAAGAGTTATTTACATACTTGCAGTCCTTACCAACAGATTTACATTTTTTTGTAGAAGTACGCCATCCATTATGGTTTAGTAATGATACTGTTAAAACCGAGTTATTCTCATTTCTTAGAAATAACAATATGGGTATTGTTATAACCGATACAGCTGGCCGTAGAGATTGCTGCCACATGCATATTACACTTCCCAAAACTTTTATACGCTATGTTGGCAACAGCCTTCATGCCACTGATTATACCCGTATTGATGAGTGGATTAATCGTATGCAATATTGGTTAAATAATGGCATGGAGGAAATTTATTTTTTTATGCATATGCATGATGAAGCTTACTCCCCAGAGCTTACCATTTATTTAGTAGATAAATTAAATTATGCTTGTAACCTACATTTACAAAAGCCCATTTTTATTACAGCCCCACCAAGTCTATTCTAATGTTACTATAAGGTAAGTTACTATTTGGTAACTTACTAATTGGTAACTTATTAAAAAGATATATATTTGGATATGCAAAGCCCATTTTTATTTGGAAAAACAGTTAGTAGCGATAGCTTTACCAACCGTACAAAAGATATAGCTAGGCTAAAGAGTAATTTTTCCAATCAAATTAATACCATATTAATTTCACCAAGGCGCTGGGGTAAATCGTCCCTTATTAAAAAGGTTGCATCCGATATTGCCAACCGTAATACCAAGGTGGTTTTGTTAGACTTATTTAGCATTAGAGATGAAGAAGATTTTTACAATACATTAGCTAGAGACACTATTAAAGCTACAAGTAATAAAGTAGCCGAATGGGTAGAAATGGGGAAACATTTTTTTAAAAATATATCTCCAAAAATATCTTTTGGAATAGACCCAACTACCGATTTTGATATTAGCTTTTCTTATACAGAAATTAAAAGAAATTATAAGGATATTCTAAACCTACCCGAAAAAATTGCCTTAGAAAAAAATATAAGAATTGTGGTTGCAATAGATGAGTTTCAAAATTTAAGCACATTCAAAGACCCACTACTATTTCAAAAACGCTTACGCTCAGAATGGCAGCACCATACCAAAGTTACTTATTGCTTATATGGAAGTAGGCAACATATGATGGTAGAGCTATTTGAAAAGCAAAGTATGCCATTCTATAAGTTTGGAGATGTTATGTATTTACCCAAAATAAATCGGCAAAATTGGATACAGTTTATTCAACAGCAATTTGCCCTTACTAAAAAAAATATCAGCACTAACTTTGCCAATGTTATTGCGTCGGCTGTAGAAGATCACTCTTATTATGTGCAGCAGCTAAGCCATTTAGTATGGATTAATACCAACAAAACAGTAACACAAGAAGTACTACAATTAGCATTAGAAAGCATTATAGAGCAAAATGCTTTATTATACACAAGAGATACTGAAGAGTTAAGTATGGCTCAGCTAAATTTTCTAAAAGCCATTGCTAGCGGCACTAATAGCAATTTATCTTCACAAAAGGTAATGCACCAGTTTGCATTAGGTACATCTGCTAATGTACTTAAAATAAAGAAAGTACTAAAAACTAAGGAGTTAATAGACGAACAAAACAAGCAAGTTTTTTTTATAGATCCTGTATATGCTTTATGGTTTCAAAAATTTATTTTACACAAGCAAATAGGTATAAATATGCTTACTCATTAATTTCTTCGGCAACTAAACTATAACACACCAAATGAAGCGTACACTTAAAATTATTATTATCACTACTTTACTTGCAATAACAGCTTGTAGCCCAAAACCATATGCCACTACCAACAAAGCGTATAAGCAGCAAGTAAAGCAATATGCCAAGTTACTACAACAATATCCCCTGCAAGACTCCGTGGGCAATGCTCCTTATTTTGTGGGTACAACTAACTTTAATATGCGTAAGCCCAACTTTGTAATTATACATCATACCGCACAAAACAGTTGTGAGCAAACGCTTAAAACATTTACGCTGCCTCGTACACAAGTAAGTGCACATTATATAATATGCAAAGATGGCACCGTGCACCATATGCTTAACGATTACTTAAGGGCATGGCATGCTGGCAATAGCTATTGGAGTGGTGTTACTGATGTTAACTCAGCATCTATTGGCATTGAATTAGATAACAACGGTGCAGAGATTTTTGACGATAGGCAACTAGCAAGCCTACTGCAATTATTAGCGAGGCTTAAGGCAAGTTTTAATATCCCTACGACTAATTTTATTGGTCATGCAGATATTGCGCCAACACGTAAGAATAATCCTAATAAGTTTTTTCCTTGGTACACTTTAGCCGCTAATGGCTATGGCAATTGGTATGCTGATACTACTGCAATACAAGTACCTACCAATTTTTCAGCGGTTACTGCATTTAGAATTATTGGTTATAATACAAAAGATACTATGGCAGTGATACAAACTTTTAAAAGAAAGTATAACCCTACTGATAGCTTGCCTTACTTAACCGAAGCTGATAAAAAAATACTTTACCGCTTAACGCAATAATAAGGGTTTGCGTTAGGGATAGCAGCGGAAATCCTTTTGTGAGGTACGAAACAAAAGATTGTAGCGTATAGCCCGACGGCTATGGGCTAAGCCTTGCAGCATGGGAATAGCCGGAACGCCCAAACAATAAATGGGTTAGGAAATTGCTGGCTCTACCCAAGCATCATTTTCCTTTAGTAGGTTAATAAGTTCATCCACAGCAATGCTACTTTCAATATTCTTTTTTACAACCTCTTTTCCTTTGTATAAAGTTATTTTGCCCACGCCGCTACCAACATATCCAAAATCGGCATCGGCCATTTCGCCGGGGCCATTAACAATGCAACCCATAATAGCAATTTTTACACCTTTTAAATGGTTAGTACGGTTTCTAATTTTTGCGGTGGTTTCTTGCAAATCGAAAAGGGTGCGACCACAACTAGGGCAGCTAATGTACTCCGTTTTTGATATTCGGGTTCTAGTGGCTTGTAGTATTGAAAATGCGGTGTTGTTAATGAATTGTTCTGGCGTTTGATTTTGCAAATAGGTGCGGCCCGTAGCTTGCTGGCTGGCACTAGTTGTATAGTTATAAGCATTGGTAGACATGCCAAAACATACACCATCACCAAAGCCATCTAAAAGTAATGAACCTGCTTCTGTGGCGTAATGAATTAAATGTTCATCTGCAGTTTGCCAATTACTATCTACAATTATTACTACTGGGTTTGAAATTTTTGATTCTAATAATTGCATGAACATACGGCGAGTAGCGGCAACAGCTTGTGGGTGTTGGCTGCTTATGCAGAGTACAACGGTTGCATCTAAGTTTAGGCTATGTAGAGGCTCGTTTGTTGAATTTTCTGTGTAACAATCAACCATTACAAAATTTAGGATACTGCTTTTATTGCTTGTGTTGGCAAACTCGTTATCTGAAAAAATAGGATGATACTTTTGCTTGTCAACTGCTTGTAACCATGCACTAGCATTAACGATTACTTGAAGCGTTCCTGGCAATTGAAAATTAAGCAATTGATTACCGGTATAAATGTAATCTGCGGCAGAATCGCTAATGCTCCATTTATCAGTTTCTTGGTTATACGTGTAGCCAATGCTTTGTAGGGTGGTGGTAGTAATAGTACCAACCTTACTTAAATCGGCAACCACCACAGGCACTTGACTACCACCAATATTTTGAACAGAAAAGCTGCTTCGTTTTTGGTAAGTAAATGGCGAGTAAGGTACCTTTTCTATTGTAGGTATTTTGGCTTGGGGTGTACTATTTTGTGTGTACCTTTTTACTAAATCTTTGCACACGGGTATTTCAAATTCCGGATCTTCTGTAAGGCTTACTCTTACGGTATCGCCAATGCCATCTTCTAGCAATGTGCCAATACCAGCGGCGCTTTTAACCCTTCCATCTTCGCCATCGCCAGCCTCAGTAACACCCAAGTGTAGTGGGTAGCATTCACCAAATTCCGCATCCATTTGTTGTATTAATAGGCGATAGGCTTGCACCATTATTTGTGGGTTACTTGCCTTCATACTTAGTACAATATTGTGGTAACTTTCGTAACGGGCAATACGTAAAAACTCCATTGCACTTTCTACCATACCCATAGGCGTATCGCCGTAGCGGCTCATAATTCTGTCGCTAAGGCTGCCGTGATTAGTACCAATACGCATAGCAGTACCGTACTCTTTACAAATTTTTACCAACGGAGTAAAACGATCTTGTATGCGTTCTATTTCTTCGGCATAATCGGCATCGGTATAATCAATTAATTCAAACTTTTTCTTATCAACATAGTTGCCTGGGTTAACCCTAACTTTTTCAATAATTCTTGCCGCTATTTCGGCTGCATTGGGGGTAAAATGTATGTCTGCAACAATTGGTGTTTCGTAACCACGGTTGCATAATTCGTTTTTAATGTTTAGTAAATTCTCTGCTTCCTTTTTGCTAGGTGCAGTAATTCGTATTAACTCTGCACCGGCTTCAATGCACCGAATACTTTGCTCAACGGTTGCAATAGTATCCATAGTGTCGGTGGTAGTCATGGTTTGTAAGCGAATGGGGTGATAGTTGCCCAACTTAACATTACCTATTGATACTTCTTTTGTTTTTAAGCGAGAAATTTGTGTAAGCGAATTACAATACAGTTGCATAAACGAAAATATATGGCGCTAAATTAATGCATTTGTGCAGCCATTGACATTAAGGATACTAAGCGATTTAAATTCTTTAATAAAAAAGTGAAATAATAGCAGTACTTGGGAAAGGTTTACGGATTTTTTTTATCGTAAGCGGCTTTTACTTTATCTAAATGTGCAATGAATTTTTTAACGTCATTATCGTAACCATATTGGTAACTATCTAACACATTTTCATTAGCATCTATAAACATGTATAGCGGCTGAGCATTTAAGTTAAATTTCTTTTTCTCATAATCTAAGTTCCGCTCCCCTACTGTAGATATTAGTTTACCATCTTCATCCTTATACTGTTCTGCGTCTGGTAGTTCGGTTGGTTCATCTACATAAAGGCTTACGATAATAAAATTGTTTTGCAACCTATTCAACACCTCAGGATTACTCCATACCTCCTCTTCCATTTTTCTACAATTGGCGCAAGAGTGACCTGTAAAGTCTAGCATGATTGGCTTTTTTAAGGCCTTTGCAGCCGCTAGCCCTTCCTGCAAATCAAAGTAGCCAACTAAGCCGAATGGTAAGGATAATTTATCAATGTATTTTTTTGGTGCCATGTTATTACTAACTGCATTGTTAGGGTTGTTGGTAACATTACTATTATTACTTACAATTTTGTGTAAGTTAAAATCTTGCGTAGTTGCAGGCGGTACTAGGCCAGTTAAGCCTTTTAGTGGGGCACCCCATAAACCTGGAATCATGTATACAGAGAATGTGAAAGCAGCAATGGCAAAAAATAATCTTGGAATAGATACGTACTTTGTATCGCTATCATGTGAAAACTTGAGTTTCCCTAAAAGGTACATACCCAACAGTATAAATATTACAATCCATAAGGATAGAAAAATTTCCCTGTCCAAAAGGCGCCAATGGTATATTAAATCTACATTACTTAAAAACTTCAATGCAAGTGCAAGCTCAATAAAGCCAAAACAAACTTTTACGCTATTTAACCATCCACCACTTTTTGGAAGTGATTGTAACATAGAAGGAAATAATGCAAAAAGAGAGAATGGCAATGCTAGCCCAACGCTAAAACCTAGCATACCAATTATGGGTGCTAAGGTTATGCCTTTACTACTCGTTTGCCCTAATAAAGTACCTACAATTGGTCCTGTACAAGAGAAGGAAACAATTACCAAAGTAAGTGCCATAAAGAATATTCCTAGCAGGCCACCTTTACCAGCGTTGGCATCGGCCTTATTGGCCCAACTATTTGGCAAGCTAATATCAAAAGCACCAAAAAAGGAAATTGCAAATACCACAAAAATGGTGAAGAATAATAAATTAGAGATGGCACTTGTGCTAATTGTATACAAAATAGTATCCCCAAAAACCAATGTTAACAGCAATGTTGGAACCGTATAAATAAGCATGATGCACAATGAGTACCATAATGCATTACGGATGCCTGCAGCCTTAGATGTACTTTTTTTCAAAAAGAAACTTACTGTTACGGGAATTAAAGGAAATACACAAGGTGTTAGCACCGCTAACAAACCTGCAATAAAGCAAAACCAAAAAATACCTGCAATTGAACTTTGGGTGGCATTTGTAACATCGCCTTGCACCACGGTTGGTACAACGCTTAGTTTAATTTTTTCAACGTCTGAAATAAATTCGTCACCCTTTTTTGCTAACCAATTGAAATTTCCCCTAATTGATACTGAGTCTTTGTTAGAAATATGTAATAGATAGCTGAAGGTTACACTATCTATGTATAGCTTTTGCGAAGCGGTATCAGTATTACTATTTATTGCTAGTGCGCCATTTTCAACAACGGTATCTGCACTTTTTTGGTATGGTAATAAACTACTATCTAACTGAAGGCTACTAATAAATACATCATCAACTGCACCTTTTTTTGTGGAAAAAAGCTGGGTTCCTTTTTCAATAGTTGCTGCTGCTTTTAACAAAACAGTAGTATCAGAAATACGCTCTGTAGTAAAAATGAATTTTACTGGTGCTACTTGCTGTGCTGATAAGGCAAAAGAATAGGCAATAGCGATAATGGCTATTAAAAATGATTTCATTATTGGCGGGTTATTATTAGGGTTATTGCAAGGTTTATTGCAACTTAATATCGAATGATTTTTTTGTAGGTGGCAAGCATTGCCCATCATCACAAAGCATATATTCTATAGTGCCTGCTACATTGGTTTTTACATTCGCTTTAACAGTAACTAACTGAGTAAATAATACTTCATCGGCATAAAACTTAACAGCTACACCAAAATTTTTGTCTTCCGTTGTCATTAGTTTCCCCGTTTCCTTCACTTTGCCATTAAGGGTAACTAATGGATTTTTTTTGAAAGTTATGGTTGTAGGTATTGGTCCGCCGCTAGGTGTATTCTGCGAATAAATGTGCCAAGGTTTTGGCACAGTAGCTTTTATAATTATTTCGTAGGTAGATGCAGATTTTTTAACTGCTTTGTATTGAAAACTTGCCGGATCTTTTATTTGAGCGTTACCTAGTAAAAAACTATTTAAAAGAAGTATTGTAATAAAAAATTTCATTGTTATAAAAGTTTACGTTTTACAGTTGAGTGAAACCAGAGATGTATTTGTTAGTTAAGTCCTAAAAGGTCAAAAACCATTTTACCATCAACATTACCAAGGGCTGTAGCTGTTGCTCTTTCAGGGTGTGGCATCATTCCAAATACATTTCCGTGGTTATTACGAATGCCCGCTATATTCCTTACAGCTCCGTTAGGGTTAGCATCAGTATTAACATTTCCTTCTACATTGCAGTAGCGAAAAATAACTTGGTTATTTGCTTCTAGCTGATTAAGGGTATCATCATCGGCAAAAAATCTGCCTTCACCATGAGCAATTGGTATTTTAAGTGCTATATCATTTGCACCTTTTATATACACATTTTTACAAATGAATTGTTGGTTAGCATTTTGCAACAACACACCTGGTAGTAAGCCGCTTTCGCAAAGAATTTGAAAACCGTTGCACACACCTAGCACTTTGCCGCCATTATTGGCAAACTTAATAACGGCTTGCATCATTGGGCTAAATTTGGCGATGGCTCCACAACGCAGATAATCGCCGTAGGAGAAACCGCCAGGAAGCACAATACAATCGTTGGTGGTGAAGCCTGATAAATCATCTTCTTTGTGCCATAACACTTGTACTTGCTTGCCTAAGTTATTGCTAAGGCTTATTTGCATATCTCTATCGCAGTTACTTCCTGGAAACACTACTACACCAAATTTCATATTGCTGAGTTATTAGGTTGCAAAGGTAAGGTTGGCTATTTATTAATGAAAGGCTAAATAAAATAAAATAGTTACCCTTAGAGCAGGATAGAAACGGGGTTGAGCGTAACTAGCGTTAGGGATTGGCGTGAAAAGCACGGTGAGGCTATGTGTGGGGCATTGTGCCGTACTTGCAACAAAAGCCCGACGCCGCCTGTATTTTCTTGGCGGCGAAACGCCCAAAACTACTACTTATAAAGATAAATAAATGATTAGCCAATAGCTGAGTACTTATCTTTGCCAAGCAAAAAAAATAGTGTATGAATAATAAGTTTTCTGCAAGAATTGCAGCAGAATTGGCGGAAATAGAACAGGCAGGTTTGCTTAAAAAAGAAAGAATTATTACCAGTGAACAAGGTGCCGAAATAATGGTTGGCGGACAAAAAGTACTTAACTTCTGTGCGAATAACTACTTAGGTTTATCCTCTCACCCAAAAGTTATTGAAGCTGCACATAAGGCAATAGAAACCCATGGCTATGGCATGAGTAGTGTGCGTTTTATATGCGGTACACAAGATATTCATAAACAACTAGAAGGGAAACTTGCCCAGTTTTTAGGTACAGAAGATACTATATTATATGCCGCTGCTTTTGATGCGAATGGTGGTGTATTCGAACCATTGTTTAACGAGGAAGATGCAATAATTAGCGATAGTCTTAACCATGCAAGTATAATTGACGGGGTAAGATTATGCAAGGCGCAGCGACACCGATATGAGCATAATAACATGGATGATTTGGAGTTAAAACTGCAAGCTACCAGCAATGCTAGAAGCAGGATTATAGTTACGGATGGTAGTTTTAGTATGGATGGTACCATAGCACAGCTACACATTATTTGCGATTTGGCAGATAAATACGATGCAATTGTAATGATTGATGAATGCCATAGCAGCGGATTTTTGGGTAAAACTGGCCGTGGCACGCATGAATATAGAAATGTGATGGGTAGAATTGACATAATTACTGGCACTTTAGGTAAGGCATTGGGCGGCGCAAGTGGAGGATTTACAAGTGGTAAAAAAGAGGTAATAGAAATGTTGCGGCAGCGAAGCAGGCCCTACTTATTTAGCAATACCGTAGCGCCAAGCATTGTGGGTGCTAGCATTGCGGTGCTTGATATGATTACCGAAACCACCGAGCTAAGGGATAAGTTAGAATACAATACACAGTATTTTAGAAAAGCAATGACCAATGCAGGATTTGATATAAAACAAGGAGATCACCCAATAGTACCCATTATGTTGTATGATGCAGTAGTGGCACAAAAATTTGCGGCAGCATTATTGCAAGAGGGAATTTATGTTATTGGATTCTTCTTTCCGGTGGTAGCCAAGGGATTAGCAAGAATAAGGGTACAGCTAAGTGCAGCACATGAACAGGAGCATTTAGACAAGGCCATTACAGCGTTTATTAAAGTTGGGAAAATGCTTGACGTGGTTAAATAAGCAAATAAATTAAAAAACTATACTTAGGTTAACTTGTATTTATAGTTGTGAAATAAATGAAGGTTACTATACAAAAAATTTTATGCGAAACAATCAATTTTTAAGCTTAGCAATTATACTTGTAATGGCGGTATGCTTGGGTTGCAGCCCTAACAACGTTACTAAAAATACCCGTTGGGGAAAGCATTTTAAAAATGCTAATGTACAGGGCACATTTGCCATATACGACAATGCACAAGGCAACTTTGAAATATATGATGTAGATAGGTACAGGGATAGTGCTTACTTACCGGCAAGTACTTTTAAAATAGTAAACGCAATTATAGGTTTGAAAACTGGTAAAATAGTTAACGAACAAATGGTTATTAAATGGGATGGAAAAGTAAGAACCTTTAGCAATGGAGATACGATTGCTGCTTGGAACAAAGACTTAACTATGCAAGAAGCATTTAAAGCATCTGCAGTACCCTACTTTCAAGAAGTGGCTAGAAATATTGGTAAGGATACTATGCAACGTTGGTTGGACAGTTTACAATATGGCAACAAAAAAATTAGTACCATAGATACATTTTGGCTTGATAACACTTTGAAAATAACGCCAGATGAGCAGTTAGGATTGGTAAAGCGGCTATATTTTGAACTATTACCAATAGATAAAAGACCACAAAGAATTGTAAAAGCGTTAATGGAGCAAGAAAAAAACGCCAACTATACTTTGGCTTATAAAACGGGTTGGGGAACTTTGCCAAATGGTAAAGAACTTGGTTGGCTAATTGGCTGGATTGAGGAGAATAAGCATCCTTACTTTTTTGTATTAAATATCGAAGGAAATAAGGGTACGGATATGGTGCCGATAAGGAAAAAAATAGTAACAGATATACTTACCGAAGAGGGCTTTTTTAAAGGTAAAAAATAGCTACTTAATCATTTGAATATTCAGTTTCAACATAGTAATATACTTTGGGGCCTAGCAATATTGCCTATTTGCATAGTCTACTGGCTACACTTACGCAACCGACAAAAAAAGCATATTTTGTTACTAGGGGAAATTGTATTTGTAAAACAATTAATTAGCACCAACTATTTTCAACAATCTGCCAAAACATATTGGCTGTTAACTGCTAGTATATGCTGCCTAATAATAGCAATAGCAGACCCCAGCGTTAAGGGCAAGGCCTTAGCACCGTTGACTGATGGTAACAATGTAGTGGTGGCGCTAGATGTTAGCAAAAGTATGCTTAGTGCGGATGTAGCACCCAATAGATTAGTAAATGCTAAATGGGTAATAGAAAACTTAGTTACAACACAAATAGTGGAGCACATTGGTTTAGTTCTATTTGCAGGAGAAGCTTTTATACAAATGCCCGTAACCAATGATAAGGAAGCAATTCCCCTATTTCTAGCCAATATTAGTACCGATGCGGTAAGTGCGCAAGGCACCAATATTTCTGAAGCACTTACAACCGCAATAAAGGCACTAGACAATAATAGAGCAGCAAAAAAAACGATTATTTTATTATCAGATGGCGAAAACCATAATGCCAACATTGATGAGGTAATTGGCGAGCTGGTAACGAACCAGATAAGGGTAATAACAATTGGTATAGGAACTATTGCTGGCGCCAATATTATAGACGAAGCAACTAATGATGCTAAAAGAGACGTTAATGGTGCAGCAATTATTTCTAAATTAGAAGTAAGCGATTTACAAAATATTGCTAAAGAAACCAATGGTGCTTACATAGCTTTTAAAAATCCAAACCAAGTATTACAAGCATTAAAACCCTTATTACAAACTAATATTTTGAATAGTTCACAGGCTACCAATTATTCACAGATTAGCCTAATGCAATTTCCAGCATTGTTGGCAATTTGTTGTTTGCTAATTCTAATAGTTCCTAGTTTGCATAACCTAAAAAAGAGTATAGGGAAAATACTTCCTCTTTTTCTGGCAGCTCAATTTATAATTACAAATGTCCATAGCCAAAACAATAACCAATTACTACATGAGGCCAATAAAATGCTACAAGCAAAGTCAATAGATAATGCCATTAACTTGTATAAAAAAGTGTTAATAAAAGATCCTAAAAATGAAATTGCTACTTATAACCTTGGTAATGCATTTTTACTTAAAAAACAGTATGCCTTAGCGGCAAATACTTATAGCAGCATATACACCAATACCAATGCCTCGGCACAAATTAAAGCAAATACATATTATAACCAAGCGTATGCTTACGCCAAAAATAATGAACTGCCCGAAGCAATTAATGCATTAAAAAAATGCCTGCTGCTTAACCCAGAAGATAATGACGCAAGAGAAAACCTACAGTTTTTATTGAATAAAACTAATAAACAGAAACAACCGGATAAGCAGCCTACGCCAAAAAAGAATGATTTACTGAACGAAAAATTAAAACAGCTAAAAGAAGAGGAGCGGCAGCTTTTTAAACAAACGAATAAACCCAAAACTGCTACAGGCAATAACGAAAAAGATTGGTAACCTAGCAAATAGAAATACTACCATAGATATCATTTTTTTGCTAGTTTACATAAAAGCAACGCTCCTTAACAGATAGTGCTTTATTATTGCTAAATACAACCGAATACTATATGCTACATTTATTAAAAATTGAATGGCTTAAAATAAAAAATTACAGTACATTTTGGGTGCTTGGCATTCTATATATATGTAGTATAACTGGTATTAACTTTATTGCACATGAAATAAATAAGAAAGCTCCAAAGGACCCTATGTCGCAGGCGGTTATTGGTGTACCACCATTTGAATTTCCGCAAGTATGGCAAACAACTACTTGGCTTAGCAGCTTCTTACTTTTTTTACCAGGGTTATTAATTATTATATCCTTAACCAATGAATTCACTTTTAAAACGCACCGTCAGAACATAATTGACGGTACTAGTAGAACACAATTTGTGCTGGTAAAACTAGTTATGGTATTTATTACCGCTATCTTCAGCACATTGGTTGTAACCATCAATGCTGCTGCCTTTGGCATTACTGAAGCTGGTGAAGCATTTAGTTTAAAAGGATCCGTTTATATAGGCTACTTTTTTATTCAAGCAATGAATTATGCCCTATTAGCAATGGTGTTTAGTTTATTGTTCAAACGCTCTGGCATTGCTATTGGCGTATTTTTTCTTTACAGTACTATTATTGAGAATTTGATAGCTGGCTTACTAATAAAGTATGCAAAAGGTAGCGGGTACTTTATGCCTTTAGAATCAAGTGATAATTTAATTCCATTTCCCTTTTTCCAAAAAGTGGTTGAGAAATTTGTGGAGCGCCCTTCGGTAAATTATTTGCTTATGGCAAGTATTTTGTACCTAATTGCTTTTGTAATTGTGAGTAAAAGGAAGTTTGAAACCGACGATTTATAAGTAATTATTCAGCGATATTTTTCTTTAACCTGTTTAACGTCAAATCAATTGTTGGGTATTGAAAATTATAGCCGGCTGCAATAATTTTACTAGCACTAACGCTAGTACTTTTAAGAATTTCAATACTCATTTCCCCGAGGATTAACTTTAGCATTATAGTAGGCACATGTATTGGTATAAAATAACTACCCCTATGAATTTTTGCTAAGCATATGGTAAGCTCTTTATTACTAACTGGCCATGGTGCCACTGCGTTAAAAATACCTTTTAAGGTGGAGTTTTCTAACGCAAAAGTGTATATACCGCATAAGTCTTGTATTGAAATCCAACTAATTATTTGCTTTCCATTACCAAGAATAGTTGCCAAGCCAAACTGAATTGGCTTTTTAAATTCTACCAAGGCACCGCCATTGTTACTTAATACTATTCCCGTTCTTACAATTACCAGTCGGATACCTAAAGATTCAATAGGCCTTACACTTTGTTCCCAAGCTTGGCAAGTATTGCCTAAAAAATCATTTTTCGGTGCTGCGGTTTCGGTAAAAAAATTAGGGGAAACATCTTCACCATACCAGCCAATTGCGGAGCTAGCAATAAATGTATGTACCTGATGCGGATTATTTTGTAAGTAGCTTGTAAGCAACTCCCCACTTTTAACCCTGCTTTCTACAATCTCTTTCTTACGCTGTTTTGTCCATCGCTTATCCGCTACGCCTGCACCTGCTAAATGAATAATTGTGGTTGCATCTTTTATTGCTTCTTTATCAATAAATCCGTCATCAATACTCCAGCTTGCATATTGCAAGTTGATATTATTACTTTGCCTTGGATTACGAGATAGTATGATAACCTTATGCCCCTTGTTTATTAATTTATTTGTTAAGCTTTTACCAATTGTACCTGTACCGCCTGTTATAACTATTGTTTGCTGTTGCATGGCCTTCATTATTTAATGTGTATAACACCTAAACACAAATGTAGTTGTAAGCGAATAAAAAACCCCTACACATTAACGGTGTAAGGGTTTACAACTAAACGAAACATACATACTTTAATCCGGCTTTTTACCATCTAAGAAACTGTTAATATTAGATAGCTCTGCGCCACCATTCTCATCCTTTTTAACAGTTACTCTACTATAATAACTTTCTGAACTAGCCATTGTGTTTGCTCCATATAACTCCATATTTTTTCGTACATAAGCAGGTACATTTTCAAAGTCGTTATCGCCTGTACCATCATAAGATAAATTCCTTAATCGCTTAAGTCTTTCTTTTGCTTTACGCTTTTGCTCTTCCGCCTCTTCATTTATAATAATACTTTCCTCATTACCACTTGTGGCCATTGGTACAGATTCTTCTCTAAATACTAAAGCCATTTCATCATCAGCTTGCTTAGTAGTCTCATCATTATTTTGTGGTACAGGTGCAGCAGTATCGCCATTATAAATATTTGTTGGCTTTGCAAATGAAAAAGATGCTGCTTGATAAGATGACGCAGTTTCTGCTACATTCTTTTGCTCGCTAGTATTAAATGCTTGCTTATTTACTTCCTGTAAATTATTAGTTGATTGTTCATGCAAAAAATGATTTACTACCTCATTACTCTGTACCGGAATACTGTTAACTATTTTAAGTTTGGCATCGGTAATAGTTAAGCTAGGTGCAAGTACATCTTCTTGAATACTTTCTACAACCGCCGCTTCCTTTTGAGGTGTTATAATTGGTACTTCATCACTGTATTCATTCATTGCTAACACATGCATCTCCTTCTCAGGCGCTTTAGCTTTTACTGGCGCTGATATTGTTTCTAAATCCTTTTTTAAAAAAGGGTCTTTGTGTTTAAAGCCAGTAGCAATTAGTGTAATACCAATTTTCTCACCTAATGAATTGTCGTACCCCATACCAACTATTACATCGGTATCTTCGCCTGCCTGCATACGAATATGTGAACTTATAACATCTATTTCGTCCATAGTACTTTCAAAGTCTCCCGATGCACTATTAATATTAATAAGAATCCATTTAGCGCCATGAATATCATTATCATCTAGTAACGGAGAATTTAATGCTTCTTCAATAGCACGTTGCGCCCTATCTTCTCCCTGTACTTCAGCACTGCCAAGTATGGCTACTCCACCATTTTTCATTACGGTACATACGTCGGCAAAGTCTACAATAACATGACCAGTGCTATTAATAATATCAGTTATACATTTAGCAGCAGTTCCTAATACGTTATCAGCTTTACCAAATGCTTCTCTCATTTTTAAATTACCGAATTGTACTCGTAATTTATCATTACTAATTATTAGTAAAGTATCTACATAAGGCTTCAATTCATTAATACCTGCCTCTGCTTGTTTTTGCCTTCTTGGGCCTTCGAAGCTGAATGGCGTTGTTACAATACCAACGGTTAATATACCTAGCTCCTTGCATATTTTGGCAATGATGGGTGCCCCACCTGTACCAGTTCCGCCACCCATACCAGCCGTTACAAAAGCCATTTTAGTATTTACTTCAAGTATTTTCTTTATTTCTTCAATACTTTCCTCTGTTGCATGCTTACCCACTTCTGGATTGGCACCAGCTCCTAAGCCTTGTGTAAGAAAAGGTCCAAGTTGAATTTTGTTAGGTACATTGCTTTGTTCTAAAGCCTTAGCATCGGTGTTACAAATAATAAAATCTACACCAGCAATATTATGATCGTACATAAAGTTTACTGCGTTGCTACCACCACCGCCCACACCAATAACTTTGATGATGGATGATTTTTGCTTTGGCAAATCGAAGTGTATCATGTGTTAAAAATTTAGTTGAGTTAGTAAGTATTTATTTAGCGTGCTATAGTTCGTAATCTTTTTCTTCAGCAAATATTTTAAGTAAATCTTGCTTGAATGCGTTCCAGAAAGGCTTGCGCTGCTTTAGTGGCTTGTCTTTTGCAACTACTTCTTTTTCCTCAGCTTCTATCGTAGCTTCTTGCGGAGCAGCTTTTAATTCTGCAGGTATTGCCACTGACTTATGAGACTCATTGAATTTTTTATGTTGGTACTCATAATCATTAATTCCTTTTAGAATTAAACCAATACAAGTTGCATACATTGGTTTTTTTAACTCTTCAATATGGTTAGGAGCTAAGTGCTCATTAGGTAAGCCAATGGTAGCATCTAAACCTGTAACATACTCCGTTAAAAATTTAAGGTGTTGCAATTGGCTACCACCGCCTGTAAGAATAATTCCACCACTTAGCATGCGGCTATCTAAGCCTACTTGCTTTAAATGAAAAGTTACAAACTCTAAAATTTCCGTCATTCTAGCCTCAATAATATTAGAAAGGTTAGCAACGCTAATTTCTTTCTTAGGCATTCCTTTTACACCAGGAATAGTTATAAATGCATTCGCCTTTGCCATTTGTGCAAGGGCAGAACCGTATTGCACTTTCATGGCCTCGGCCTGACTTTTTAGTACACCCAAACCTTGCCTTATATCATTAGAAATATTCTCTCCCCCAAAAGGTATAACGGCAGTATGCCTTAGTACACCATCGTAAAAAACTGCCAAATCACTAGTACCACCGCCAATATCTAGTATTGCTACACCTGCTTCCGCATGAATATCACTCATAACTGCTGATGCTGATGCAAGTGGCTGAAGTACTAATTCTTTCGTTTTTAATCCACTTCTTTCTACTGCTCTGTTAATATTTTTTATAGCATATCTATCGCCAGTTATGATATGAAAATTAGCGCCTACTTTAACACCATTCATACCCACTGGTGTTTTTACATTTTGAAAATTATCTACGTGAAAGTCTTGAGCAATAACATCAATTATTTCATCGCCAGGAGGAATAAAGGTTTTACGTTGGTTAGCAATTAGTAGCTCAATTTCTTCATGCCTTATTTCTATATCAGAAATTTGCCTTACAATATCGCCTCTTGTTTGAAGGCTTTTAATATGGTTACCAGCAATACCAACGTATACTTCATCAATTTCTAAATCGGGGTTACTTAATTGACAAGCTTGCAAGGCTTGGTGTATTGCCTTAATTGTTTGATCAATATTTAGTACTTGCCCATGCTGTACACCAATGCTGTTGGCTCTACCAAAGCCAAGGATTTCTAATTTGCCGAATTCATTTTTTCTTCCGGCAATACAAGCAATTTTTGTGGTTCCAATATCAAGCCCAACAATAATTGGAGATTCTTTGTGATGCATATATTTCGTGTTTAGTTGTTATAAGAAAATGTTTAATTAGTTTTTGGTTTCATAACTGCCTTTGCAGGCTGTTTAGTGTTTGTTTTATTTTTATTTGCTGTAACTATCTTTTTATCCTTCGCTGTTTTGTTAGTAGCTTTCTTAGATGTAGTATTATTTACAATACCATTGGTAACAGCCTTTTTAACGGTTATATCTTTTGTTGTAACAATTGTGCTTACTTGTTTTTTGTTGTTAGCAGTATCAAGTAACTGTTTGTCAATACCATTTATGGTATTAGTAATGTTACGTAATGCAGCCGCAGTATCAGCTATTGGTGCGATGGCTCCCCTTTTAGATGCAACAATTTGCCCATTGTATTGCACATCAATTTTTTCATATTTCTGAACTTCATTATGTGTAAAAGCATAGGCATAAAAGCTATTTAAGCGGCTTAATTTTGCATCTAAACTATCGGCAGTACCAAGAACTACTACATGATTACCAATAAGCGGAATTAGTTCATAAGCTTTATTAGGCAATACATCAATTTGTGCAATTTGTGCCATCCAAAAACTATCTTTCTGAATGTACTTTGCAATAGTTAGTACGTCATTCATCACTAAACTATCTGGTGTAGATAATGGAATTTTATTTGAAGGAAATGAGGTAAAGACAGGTACCCTAGCAGAAAGATTATTGCTTAGTGGAAGCACATTTTTAAAAGAGTCGATATAAAATGAATTACCTTGTAAAGTAAAAATTCTTGCTATTGGCTCTTTCTCGAAAATTACAATTTGTAATACTGCATTATTATCAAAGAAGGCCTCAGCTTTTTTAACCCAAGGGTTTTTTAATAAGGCTTTTTCAATAATCCCAAGTTTAACTTCGTTAATGGATTGTCTTTTATTAAGTAAAAAACCATTTTGCTTAACTATACTTTCAATTGCTTTTTCATCAACAAATACTTGGTTGTTTACACCGTTAATTGAAATATTAATTCCTTTATGTAAAGCAGTCTTTTTCTTATGCATAGCGGCACCCATTGCCACTATTGTAGCAATACCTACTAGCACCCATAAGAAAAGTATAATTCTAGCTCTCCACATAATTTATTGTTGTTCCATTATCTTTTTAACATCCGTTACTAATACATCAATATCGCCTGCGCCAGCCATTACTACCAATTGCTTGGGATGGCTTACTAAGTACTTCAATAACTCCTGCTTACTAACTTCCTTACATTTATTACCACCTATTTTACTGGCTATTATGTTGCTAGTAATTCCATCTATAGGAAGTTCTCTTGCAGCATAAATTGGCAAAAGCAATACTTCATCTGCCATTGAAAGGCTTTCAGCAAATGCATCTGCCATATCAATAGTTCTTGAAAATAAATGAGGCTGAAAAACAATAGTAATTGGTAAATGAAATAAACTTTTTACCCCATTTATCAATGCTTTCAACTCTTCTGGATGGTGGGCATAATCATCAATTAATACTTTGGTGGTTTCTCTTAAATAAAAATCAAACCTTCGCTTAATACCCTTAAAATTTGCAACTGCTTGTATAATTTTTTCATCCGAAATATTTAAAAGTTTAGCCACTGTAATTGCAGCGATGGTATTTTCTACGTTATGCAAGCCTCCCATATTTAACACCACATTATTCAACTGCCAATTTTTAGCAAATACTGAAAAATGATATGCACCGTTTACCACTTCTATACTACTAGCATACACATTAGCCTCTGTATTACTTATATGATAACTAATTATATTCGGCGATATAAATTGATCATTTACCCTATTTGAATAATTAGTAATCAACGTTCCGGTAGGCTTTATTTTACCAGCAAACTCAATAAAAGCATCTTCTACAGCAGCGGCTGCTTTATAAATATCTAAGTGGTCGCTATCAACAGCAGTTATAATAGCTATATCTGGTACAAGTTTTAGAAAACTTCTATCATACTCATCGGCTTCAATTACAGCTACGTTATTATTGCTACTCCAAAAATTAGTATTATAATTCGCTGAAATACCTCCTAAAAAAGCGTTACATCCATAAGCACTATCTCTAAGAATATGTGCCACCATGGTAGATATAGTTGTTTTGCCATGCGTACCGCCCACACAAATATTGAAAGAGTTTTCTGTTATCCATTGCAACACATCACTTCGCTTAACAACCGTGTACCCATTAGATATAAGATATTGAAGTTGTAAGTGTGTGGCTGGAATAGCAGGGGTGTACACTACCAAGTTAATACTTGTTGGTATGTTACTAATATCATCTTCAAATACTATACTAATTCCAAGCTTCGTTAAAGCATCAGTATGCGAAGTTGCGGTTTTGTCGTAACCGCTAACTACTGCACCTTTTGCATGAAAATATCTTGCCAAGGCACTCATACCAATACCACCAATACCAATGAAATACACATGGCTTGATGCTAATAGCTTTGCATTATTTTCGGTGCTGCTTTGGTAATTACTCATTAGTTATTAGCAGTTTTATTATTAAGAATATGAGTAGCAATTATTTGTGCAGCATTACTAATTGAATGAAGCTTTATATTATTGCTTAACTGTGTTAGTAACACCGTGTTTTCAAGCAAAGACTGAAGTGTAGGAAATAATTTTTGCTGTAGTTCTACATCAGGAATTAGAATGGCAGCCTGCTTGTTAACCAAAGCCATTGCATTTGCAGTTTGGTGGTCTTCCGCTGCAAACGGATAAGGAACAAAAATAACTGGCTTAGCACAAACACATAATTCGGCAAGAGCAATAGCACCAGCCCTTGATATTACCATATCAGCTGCTGCATAAGCATACTGCATTTCATTAATAAAATTTGAAATAAATATATTATCATAATTTTTTACAACTTCTGCATAGTGGCTAAAATTGGTGTTACCGGCTTGCCAAATAAGCTGATAACTAGAATTACTGAAAAATGATAAGTTACTTTCTATGCTATCATTAATTGATTTAGCACCTAAACTACCCCCAATTACTAATACCGTTTTTTTATTTTGTTTCAAGTTAAAATATTCTAGTCCTTGCTGCTTAGTAATTGTTGCATTGGCAATTGCAGCCCTTATAGGATTACCAGATACAATGATTTTACTAATTGGAAAATACTTCTCTAACCCCTTAAGTACAGTAAATACGTTAGTAGCATTTTTTGCTAATACAATATTGCTTTTACCAGGTAGTAAGTTGCCCTCGTGTAAGTAAGTTGGTAAGCCCTTCCATTGTGCATATTTAACAACGGGGAATGTAGAGTACCCACCAACCCCAATTACTACCAGTGGTTGATGCTTTTTGAAAATAGCTTTTACTTGAAAAAAGCTTTTTATTATTTTAAATGGAAGCGTAATATTTTTTATAAGAGAGGATCTGTTAAAGCCTGCAATATCAATACCCGTAATGGTGAAGCCTGCGGCTGGAATTTTATCCATTTCCATTTTTCCCTTAGCACCTATGAAGTGAATAAGCAATGATGGTTGAATAGCTAACAATGCTTGTGCAATAGCAATAGCAGGAAAAATATGCCCGCCGGTGCCGCCACCTGCTATAATAATGCTTTGTATTTTATTGCTATTTACTTTCATTTTTCTTTACAATTGTTTATGCTGCTACTACAGGTTTTTCATTTTCTTGCAATGGCTCTTTACCTTCTAACTGCTCTACATTTCTTGCAACACTTAATATTATACCTATGGCACAGCAAGTAAAAATAAATGAGCTTCCACCCATACTTACCAAGGGAAGTGTAACACCTGTAACTGGCACTATATTTACATTTACTGCCATATTAGCTACTGCTTGTATAACCAATGTAAAACTTAAGCCCAAGGCAAGGAAAGCGCCAAAGGCATAGGGGCATCGTTTAAAAATAAGTATACACCTGTATAAGAATAATAGGTAAATAAAAATGATAAATGCACCACCTAATAACCCATACTCTTCAATGATGATGGAGTAAATAAAGTCGTTGTAAGCTTGTGGTAAATAATTCCTTTGCTCACTATTTCCTGGGCCCTTTCCAAAAAGTATTCCCCCACCAGCTATTGCCATTTTAGCTTGCTGCACCTGATAAGGAACTGCATCTTCTTTAGCATAAATAAAATCTTGTACCCTGCGTACCCAAGTACCAAAGCGACCCACACTTTTTAATGAAGCACCTACTGACACCTGCTTAGTTTGCTGTAAAGTTTCTTGTTTGTGTGTAAGTACCGCAATTGAAACAATAAGTATAATTGGTATACAAGCAATGCCAATGGTAAGTGCTAAATGCTTGAAACTAACCCTACCAATAAACATTAGCAAAAGTGAGGTGGCACCAGTAAGTAATGCATTAGATAAATTAGCCGGCATAATTAATGCACAAATAATAATTACAGGTGCAATAACTGGTAAGAAACCTTCTCTAAAATCGTTAATTACTTTTTGTTTTCTACTTAGCTGCCTTGATAAGTACATGAATAAAGCCAATTTGGCAACATCACTAGATTGTATGGTAAGGTTAATAATCGGTAGCTTTATCCATCTGCTTCCATCATTAATTTTAGCACCAAATAGTAAGGTATATAAAAGTAAGGGAATAGAAATCCAAAATAATATTTTAGCAATTTTTGAATAGAATGTATAATTAACTCTATGCAGTATATACATAAATATTAGCCCAATAATAATAAACGACACCTGCTTAAATAAGTATACTTCCGTATTACCCTTATATAATTTATAAGCCAAAGATCCTGTGGCACTGTACACAACCAATACCGATATTAATGCAAGTAATAATACAATGCCCCATATAAAACGATCGCCCTTCGTTTTGTTCATTAACCCTTCACCAACGTTGTTAACGTTAGGAATTTTAATGCTTGTATTATTGGTTATTTGCTGAAACATAACTGTATTATAAAGCCTTTACACTTGTTTTAAATTGTGCACCTCTATCTTCATAGTTTTTAAATAAATCGAAGCTTGCACATGCAGGGCTAAGCAACACAACATCACCTTTTGCAGCTAATTGAAAAGCGGCTGCAACTGCCTGCTCGGCAGAATTGGTATCAATAATTTTACCAACTACCCCATTAAAGGCAGTGTGTATTTTACTATTATCGTTACCCATGCATACTATTGCTTTTACTTTGTTTTTAACCAAATCGGCAATAAGTGTATAATCATTCCCTTTATCAATTCCGCCAAGAATAAGTATGGTAGGCTTATTCATACTTTCAAGTGCAAACCAGGTGCTGTTAACATTTGTAGCTTTACTATCGTTAATAAAATCTACGCCACGAATACTTGCCACAAATTCCATTCTGTGTTCTAAGCTTTGAAAAGTTGTTACGGCTTCTCTAATTTTTTCTTTCCTAATGCCAAGTGTAGCAGCTGCAATACCTGCTGCCATAGTATTGTATTGGTTATGCTTTCCTTTTAAAGCAAAATCATAAATACTCATACTTGCTCTTTCTTCTTGTATTCTCATCATCATTTGATCGCCTTTTATATAGGCGCCTTTTTTTGTTTCTTGCTTCATAGAAAATGGCAGTGGGTTAGATTGTATATCAATATTGTTCATATAACTAGTAATCGTTTCGTCATCTAAGCAATAGATGAAAGTGTCGTCCGAGGTTTGATTTTTTACTATTCGAAACTTAGATTTAATATAGTTTTCAAATACGTATTCGTACCTGTCTAAATGATCTTCAGTGATGTTAAGTAGTAGTGCAATATTTGGTCTAAAAGCCTCTATATCATCCAACTGAAAAGAACTTATTTCTATTATGTAAAGCGGCTTTGGATTAATAGCAACTTGCCAAGCAAAAGAAAAACCGATATTACCAACCAGGGCACAATCAAGCTGGGCAAGCTTACACATATGGTATATTAAAGAGGTACAAGTGCTTTTGCCATTGCTACCAGTAATACCTACAATTGTACTATCGCCCTTGTACCGATAAGCAAACTCAATTTCACTTACTATTGGAATTTTCTTTGCTCTAATGGCTTTTACTACTTCGTTTTTATCGGCTATACCGGGGCTTTTTATAACTTCTTTTGCATTTAGAATTATATGAATATTATGGCCTCCTTCTTCAAATGCAATTCCTTCATCTATAAGGGCTTGCTTGTAGCTAGCCTTAAGCATACCACCATCAGAAAGAAAAACATCAATGCCCTTTTTCTTTGCAAGTATTGCAGCACCCACACCACTTTCGCCACCACCTAACACTATTATGGTGTAAGTAGCATCAGCTTTGTTAATGGGTAATATGTTATTAGAAATAT
>Ga0114942_1000081_pt1 | contig 24517 bp, 19 predicted proteins | sample LowerColdCreek_FD_88674 | JGI IMG/M metagenome (GOLD analysis project Ga0114942, IMG submission 88674) | Groundwater microbial communities from Cold Creek, Nevada to study Microbial Dark Matter (Phase II) - Lower Cold Creek | ecosystem: Environmental > Aquatic > Deep subsurface > Groundwater ... | reverse complement strand
GCGCTGGATGGTGGCCGGGCGGTGGGTCGTGTTGTTGAAGATCAGCGGGCGCTGCAGCGCGATCTTGACGGGCCGGTTCACGGCTCGGGCACCCAGCGCGGCCAGCAGCACGTCGGCCCGCAGGAAGAGCTTGCCGCCGAAGCCGCCACCGATGTAGGGCGACTTCACATGCACGTCGTCCTTGGCGATGCCCAGCGTCTTGGCCAGGTCTTCGACGGCCCAGCCAATCATCTGGTTGGACGTCCACACGGTCAGCTTCTTGCCTTCCCAGGCGGCCAGCGTCGCGTGCGGTTCCATCATCGCGTGGCTCTGGTCGGGCGTGGTGTAGGTCGCGTCCAGCTGCACGGGCGCCTTGGCAAAGGCGCCGTCGAAATCACCCACCCGGGTCTGCGCCTTGCCGCCCATGCCGTCGCCCTTGGCCATGGGGGCGTGGGGCTTGGCGGCGGCGAGGTCGAAGCGGCCGGTCGCGGCGGCCTCGTAGCGGATGTCGATGAGCGCCGCAGCGGCGCGCGCCTGCTCGAAGGTCTCGGCCACCACAACGGCCAGCGCCTGGTGGTAGTGCTCCACCTCGGGGCCACCGAGCAGCTTGGCGGTGTTCTTGCTGCCCTTGGCGAGCTTGCCGGCGTTCTTCGCCGTGACGACGGCGAGCACGCCCGGTGCCGCCCGCGCGGCGGTCAGCTCCATCGCCGTCACGCGCCCCTTGGGGGTGCCGGCGCCGACAACGACCCCGACGGCCGCCTTCGGCTGCTGGTGTTCATAGGCGTAGGGCGCCGTGCCGGTGGTCTTCATCGGCCCTTCGATGCGCGGCGTGGCGCGGCCGACGATGCGACCCTGGTCGATGGGGTTGGTGGTGGCTGGCTTGTCGAATCTCATCACGCGGCCTTCACAGATTGAAGAACGCCGGCCAGCGTGCGCTCGGCCAGCAGCAGCTTGAAGGCGTTGTCGTGCGTCGGCCTGGCGCCGGCAAAAGCCTGGGCCGCAAAGGCCTTGGCGCCCTTGCCGAGCGAGGCCTCGGCTGCCTCGACGCGCCAGGGCTTGGGTGCCAGGCCACCAAAGGCCACATGGCCACTGCCGTCGGGCCGCACGATGGCGCCGACCGAGACGAGGGCGAAGGCATACGAGGCGCGGTCGCGCACCTTGCGGTAGACGTGCACACCTGCAACGGGCGCGGGCAGCAGCACCGACGTGATGAGCTCGCCATGCGTCAGTGCATGCTCGACGTGGGGCGTGTCGCCGGGCAACTTGTGGAAGTCGGCCATGGGGATGCGCCGCGTCTGCCCGTCGGGCGTGACCGTCTCGACCTGCGCATCCAGCACACGCATCGCCACGGCCATGTCGCTCGGATGGGTGGCAATGCAGGCGGGGCTCGCACCGATGACGGCCAGCGCGCGCGTCACGCCGCCTATCGCCGAACAGCCGCTGCCCGGCTGGCGCTTGTTGCAAGGCTGGGCCGTGTCGTAGAAATAGGGGCAACGCGTGCGCTGCAGCAGGTTGCCGGCCGTCGTCGCGCGGTTGCGCAACTGGCCCGAGGCACCGGACAGCAGCGCGCGCGACAGCACGGGATAGTCGCGCTTCACGGCGGCGTCGGCGGCGAGGTCGCTGTTGCGCACCAGGGCGCCGATGCGCAGCCCGCCGTCGCGCGTCTCTTCAATCCGATCCAGGACCAGCGCATTGACATCGACCAGATGCGTCGGCGCCTCGATCTGCAGCTTCATCAGGTCCAGCAGATTGGTGCCACCGGCGATGAAGCGGGCATCGGGCCGTTGCGCCACCGCTGCGGCGGCCTCGGCCGGGGTGCGGGCGCGCTCAAAAGTGAAGGCTTTCATGCGGCACCTCCCGCGACCAGCGTGATCGCCTCGGCGATGTTGGAGTAGGCGCCGCATCGACACAGATTGCCGCTCATGCGCTCACGCAGTTCCTCGGCGGACAACAGCGGCTTGACGGCCAGGTCCGGCGTCACATGGCTGGGCATGCCGCGCTGGAGCTCGTCCAGCATGCCCACGGCCGAACAGATCTGGCCGGGGGTGCAGTAGCCGCACTGGTAGCCATCCTTCGCAACAAACGCGGCCTGCATCGGGTGCAGCCGGCCGGGCTCGCCCAGGCCCTCGATGGTGGTCACCTGGGCGCCCGGCGCCATGACGGCCAGCATCAGGCAGCTGTTGATGCGCCGGCCGTCCAGCAGCACGGTGCAGGCGCCGCACTGGCCGTGGTCACAGCCCTTCTTGGTGCCGGTCAGCTTGAGCTGCTCGCGCAGCAGGTCCAGCAGCGTCATGCGCGTGTCGACGTCGACGGTCTGCGCCTTGCCGTTGACCTCCAGCGTGACGCGGCTCAGCGCCGCAGGCGAGTCTGGCGATGACATGGCTGTCTCCCGATTGGCCGCCCCGGCGGCATTGACGGTGGCCGAGGCGGCGCTGGCAATCAGCACGTCCCGGCGTGAAAGGCATACCCGTACATCATCCATTGCTCACCTCGCATTGCAGAAGCGAGAGCGTCGGGGCGACGGGCGATGGCGTGTGTCGGACAAGGCCTCGTTGGCGAGGGCCTGTTGACGCTACGGCAATGGGTCGCGAAGGCTCGTCGCCAGGGGCCAATCAAGGCGCGGCACGCCGCCCGCACTCATGTGCGGGCAAGTGGCGCAACGCCGAGTGGCCCCAGGCGACGGGCCTTCCCTAAGGGTTGTGGCCAGAAAGGCCGTGCGCGGCGTTGCAAATGCTCGCCGGGTGCCCAACCCGGCTCCGCTTTGCGCCTTGCTCACGGCCTTTCTGGCCACAACACGACCCATTGCCGTGGCGTTAACAGGCCCTACTCCCCTAACACGACACCTTCACGCCGCGGGTCGGCGCCACCGACCCAACCGGCCGGCGTGCGCAACAGCACCTGCAGGCCGCTGGTCAGGTCGGTCTCGATGACGGCGTGCCCTCGGCCGCGCAGGTCGGCCAGTTGGGCCGCCGTCAGCGCGCCGCGCTCGACGATCAGCGAGCCGCTGTTGAAGTGGCCGAAGTTGGGCAGGTCCACCGCCTGCTGCACCGGCAGGCCCCAGCCCAGTGCGCCGGTCAGCACCTTGGCGACGTAGTGAATGATGACCGGCCCGCCCGGCGAGCCGGCCACCATGAGCAGCTTGCCGTCGCGATCGAACACCAGCGAGGGCGCCATGCTGGAACGCGGCCGCTTGCCTGCCTCCACGCGGTTGGCCACCGGCTTGCCGTCGGCGCCAACGGGGTTCAGCGAGAAGTCGGTCAACTGGTTGTTCAGCATGAAGCCGCCGGCCAGGCCCGTGCCGCCATCGCTCATGACGCGGTTGCCGAAAGCGGACTCGACGCTGCTGGTCATCGCCACCGCCCTGCCCTGCGCGTCGACGACGCTGATCTGGCTGGTGCCGGCTTCCAGCTGCTCCGCCTGAGGGGCCAGGGCTTGCCTGACGGCGCCGGGCTCGCCCGCCCTGGGCGGCGCCATCGCGCGCTCGCCGATCAAGGCCGCGCGCTCCTTCAGATAGGCCGGCGCCAGCAGGTTCTGCCAGTCGCCACCCGGCGCACTGACGAAGGCCGGGTCGGCGACGAACTGCGCGCGGTCGGCAAAGGCCAGCTTGGCGGACTCGGCATAGGCGTGCATCCAGTCGGCCGTGATGCCCTTGGCTGCGAGGGCAGCGGGCTGGCGGTCGAGCAGGCCGAGGATCTGCATCAGCGTCAGGTGGCCCGAGGTCGGCGGGCCAAAGCCGCAGACGCGATAACGGCGCCACTCATTGCACAGCGGCGGGCGCTGCAGCGGCTTGTAGCCAGCCAGGTCGGCGGTGGTCAGCAGGCCGGGCCGGGCATGGCCCTTCACGCGGCGGGCGATGTCCTCGGCCACCGGCCCCTCGTAGAAGCCGGTCGCGCCCTGCTTCGCGATGCCGCGCAGCACGGCCGCGTAGGCGGGGTTCTTCAGCACGGCGCCCACGGCCTTGGGCGCACCGGCCGCGTCGAAGAAATACGGCCCAGCCTGCGGGTCGCTGCGCAGCGCTGTCTCGTTGGACGCCAGCTCGAACAGGCGCGGGCTGATCGCAAAACCCTGCTCGGCCAGCGCGATGGCCGGCTCGAACAGCCGCGCCCAGGGCAATTGCCCATGCTGGCGGTGCGCTTCAGCCAGCATGGCCAGCACGCCGGGCACGCCGGTGGACAGGCCGCTCAACACCGCGTCGCGCATGGCCATCGGCTTGCCGTCGGGCTTCAGGAACAGCTCGGGCGCGGCGGCGGCCGGCGCGGTCTCGCGGCCGTCCAGCGTCTGCACCTGTTTGCCATCCCAGTGCATCAAGAACGCGCCGCCGCCGATGCCACTGGACTGCGGCTCGACCAGGCCCAGCACGGCCTGCACGGCGACGGCGGCGTCGACGGCCGAGCCCCCGGCGCGCAGGATCTCCAGGCCTGCCCGGGCCGCCAGCGGGTTGGCGGCGGTGACGGCGAAACGCTGAGCGGGTGTCGTCAGGCCGACCGGCCTGGCCGTCCGGGCGGTGGCGGCTTCCGGCTGCTCGACCGGCTGGGCCATAGCCCCGGCGACGGCGAGCATGCCGATCAGGAAAGTCGTCAGGTGCATGCGCGGCATCTTAGGCAGCGCATGCAAAGCGCGCGCTTTCTCTTTGAGCTGCCGACAAACTACAGCACCAGAACCCTGCGATAAGCATCCTTGGGTTGACGTTTGCGATCAAACAGCAAGGGGTAGGCAGTCCGGCCCCTGATCGGAAAATCATTTAGCCACGAGGCGTCGTCGCTGACGCCCCACAAAGTCACTCGATCGATCTTGTCTTTGTGCTTGATGAACAGCTTGAAAAGTTCTTCATAGCGGCTACTGAGTTTGTCGTTCGCCTCTTTGGTCAAACCGTTCTTGAACGGGTCGCGTTCGGGCTTGTACTCAAACCGCGTCGAAATCTCCGCGACCGGCAGATTCCAGACCTGGGGCAGCACATCGACATCCAACTCGGTGAAGTGCACACGCAAACCCAGGTCAGCATAGGCCACGATGCTCTTTTCGATATCTGAAATGCTCGGCCCATCCACTGCAACATGGGCCTGAATGCCAATCCCGTGCACAGGCACACCGCGCTTTTTCAGGCGCTTCAGCAATTCAGCACAGGCTTCACGCTTTCCATCTCTTTCGATGTTGTAGTCGTTGTACATCAGGTGCGCCTTGGGATCAACCTCGTGCGCCAGATGAAAAGCCTTGTCGATGAACTGCTCGCCCAGGATGTTGAAGTAGTGGCTCCTGCGCATCTGGTTGTCGTCACCAACCGCTTCATTGACGGCATCCCACGCGTGGAGTTTGCCTTTATAACGACCCACGATGGTCGTGATGTGCTCCTCCATTTTCTTGGTCAATTCGGCGGGCTTGATGTAGTCGCCTTTTGCATCCTTGAAAACGGAATTTGGCGTTTGCCCGTGCCAGGCCAGCGTATGGCCAACGGCATGCAGATTGTTTTCGGTGGCGAAGTTCATGAAGTGGTCTGCTTCCTCCCACTTCCAGCTTCCGTCGGCGGCCCTCACTGAGCCCCACTTCATCGAGTTCTCAGGCGTGACCGAACTGAAATCTCGCTTGATGATTTCGGTGATGTCCGGGTGTTTGCCGCTCGCAATCGACGTATTGATGGCGGCGCCGATCAGAAAGCGGTCTTTGTACGCCTCCTTCAATCCGGTTCTTTCAGCGGCGGCTGCCAAGACCATGAACTTCAATTGGCCTGCAAGCGCAGCTGTCACACCGAAGCTGACGACAAAACTTCTTCTGCTGAATCGCATGTCCATGGCCCTTTTCTGATGAGCCGATCGGTCGTTGACAAAGCCAATTTGGCCGCATTCTGATGCAACGGCGCCGAGTTCGAACTGCCAGGGTCAAGCGCTCATGAAGGCGCCAGGAACGCAGCAACGAAAAGCGGTGCCTGAGGGCTCCGTTGCTGTCTACTGCGCCAGCCTCAGCCCTTCCTGACCTGCGGCACGTCGGTGCACGAGCCGTGCGCAACTTCGGCCGCCATATAAGTGCCAGTCCGTGATTTACATGTAGGAGCAAGTGACTGAGGGAGAACGCGGGGAGAACGGGGTCAGGTCCAAAATCTAGGGAGCACGGGGTCACCCATTTCCACCAAGGCGAGACCACGGCGCAGACAGCCGAAACAGGATTGGCGTTGGGGTCAATCACCCCAACCGGGCTTGATGGGGGCGGCAAATGGGTGACCCCGTCTCTCTGCGTGAGGAGCCCCCTACTTCCCTCGGACCAGGGCTTGGAGGATATCAGTGGATTGATGACCCAAATACCGGGTCTGGCAGCGAGGAATTTTGAACGCCGGTGACCGAAAAGAAGTCTCGCACGTCTTTGGGATCGTAGTGGGAGAAGCGCGCGGCTTTAAGACTCCTGCAATCACGAAGCAAATCAGGCGAGCGGGAGGCAGGGCAAATGCCGTGCAGCTCCAAGTAAGCGAGTTTTGGAATTTTCAAAAGAGGAGATAGATCATCAACAATAGTCACCTTCCTTTTTGAATCCCATGAAGGAAGGGTTGAAAGAGAGAGTGCCGTCAAGTTTTTCAGCTGCTGCAAAGGCAGCAATGACGACACTTTCGGCATGTCAATAATGGACAAATACCTCAAATTCGTCAATCGCTCGAAAACTCCGAATGAGTCGTCTGGATATCCTGCAATTACCAGCACCTCTAGATTACTCATGTTTTCCAAAGGCGCCAGATTTTTATATTTGCAGAACCAAATCCTGGCCGTCGTAAACATTCCTGGACTTGCCATAACCGGAAAAGCCGACTTACGATCTCTCATTAATTCCAGATGCATGCCAATGATACCTTTACATCATGGCCCAATGTCTTTAAGCCATTGAGCACCGAAATCCGTAGCCTCGCCATACCAGGCTCTTCTGGGCGAGATTGAATTTATCTGATTTTGAAACTGCGGGTGGTTGTTTATCAGTGTCTGCTCGATTCCTCTCGCCTGGTCTCTTGTTAAGCGTGTTTGATTTAGCGGCAAGAGGCTATCAAACCTGCCGCCATGATCGCTAGCGCGGCACATAATGTCTTTTGTAATTCCGGCGTATACAGGCTTTCCATTTTTTATTCCCAGATAAACACTGTATGCGGCTTGCCCAGCCATTCGTCCCCCAAACGTTGGCAAGGTCGTAGGGTTAGGGACGCCGCCTGCGACCTCCGCAGCGATTACACCACCAGCGGTCAGCGTAGGCCCTTTCTCTATCAAGAAGATGGCCACGCGGACGCAAACAGGGCATAGCCCAGTCGGGTCAGTGACGCTAACAGGATTCCCAGCTACATATGCATAGGTATTGATTCCGCCGGCCAGTCCAATCGGATCAGCCTGGGTATACCTCCCAGTCGTCGGGTCATAATACCTATGCCAGTTATACCAAAGCCCGCTCTCTGCATCCCAATACTGCCCGGGGAAACCGACATTCAAACCACCGATGCTGTCCGCCACCACCGCACGGCTGAACGCATGGTTCGACGCCCGCCAGACGACTTGTGCCGCCGCGTTGGTAACAACCTCCGGCCGGCCCAGGTGGTCATTGTGGCTGGCGTAAAAAGCCCCGCCGCGCATGAAGCCCAGCATCTCGCCATTGAGCCACACGTAAGCCGTGCCACCCTGCGGGCCACGCTCGTACAGCAATTCGCCACCGGCACCGTAAACAAACGTCGTCAACCCCGCGCTCGTCTGCTTCCACAGCCGCTGGTTGTTCGGGCCATAGCCATAGCTGGCCAGCACGTTGCCACCGGCATCCTTCACCTGCGCCAGGCGGTTGAAGGCATCGTAGACGTAGGTGTGCACGGCCCCGGTGGGCGCGTTCTGCGTCATGTTGCCCACCGCGTCGTAACTGAAGCCGCGCGCGGCGCCGTTGCCGGCAGTCGAGACCAGCCGGTTGGAAGCAGGGTCGATGGCGTAGGTGTAGCTGGCGCCGTTGAGGGCGTGCACCGTGCGATTGCTGCTTGCGTCCAGCCCAAAGCCCTGGTCGGCGCCGTTGCGCACCACGGTGTTCAGCCGGTCCTGAGCGTCGTAGCCAAGTGCGGACGACTGGTTCGAACCGTACGCCGTGTCGGTGATGCCGGCGATGGTGTCCAGGTTGGGCGTGTAGGCGAACTGCAGGCCGTGCGCCGAGCCGCCGTTGAGGTGGGCGATCCGGCCGTCGGCATCCAGCGTGAACAGCCGCGGCAGCCCGTTGCCGAAGCGCCAGCCGTACAGCCGATTCGAGGCGGGTTGGTACAGCAGCGAATCGGCCAGCGTCTGACGTCCGCCGCCAGGGTTTCCAAGCACAGCGCTCACTCGGCCGTAGCCGTCGTACTGGAATTCAACGGTCTGACCGTCGGGATACGTCATGCCTGACAGGCGCCCCGCGCCGTCATAAGTCCAACCCATGGCCAGCGTTTGGCCCTGCGTGGCAACTCCCATGCTTGTGAGGTGTCCCGCAGCGTCATAGCCATATCCAACGCTGCCGCTCGGACCATTGGTGCTGGACAGCCGACCGTTGCCATAACTGCCTTGGTCGTAAGTGAACGTTTCGACAACACCCCCAGACGCTCGGAAGGTCAGCCGGTCGATCGCATCCCAGCCATAGGCGATGCTGCGGCCGTCGGCGTTGGTCTCAGAAACCTGCCGTCCCGCGAGGTCATAGCCATAACTCGTCGTGCCGGTGTCCGGGCTCACCACTCTGGTCCGCAACCCTCGACCGTTGTAGGAGTACTCCGTTCTGAGTTGGCGGGGGTCAGTCACCGCCACCAGATTACCCAAGGAGTCATACTCATACTGAGTCAGGGCACCGTCTGGAAGTGTGACGGTGCGAACGCGGTCATATTCATCATAGGTGTAGGTGGCGACACGATTTGCCGCATCGGTGGCGGTAAGCATGTTCCCTTTCGAGTCATACGTATACCGCAAGTCTTGACCGGCATTGCCAACAACCCTCGCAAGTCGATCTTCGGCGTCATACTGCCGCGAAGTGCTGAAAGAAGAGCCGGCGGGAGAAGCACTGACAGCCGAACCATTCCAAACCGGCAACGCCCTTGCTGATGAAGAGGTGTGAGTATTGTTTGCCGCATTCAGCTCGAAATGAACAAAGGCTCCCTGCTGATTGCCGACCTGCACCAGTCGGTCGGCCGAATTGAAGGCCATGCGGACACCATCGCCACTGGGCAAGTTCACCGCTGTCATCCGACCAGCGCTGTCGTAGTCGTAGCTGACGCTGTAATTTCCTTGAGGATACGCGGCCACGGAGGTGCGAACATTACCCGCATCATCATATGTAAAACTGGTCTGAACGCCATTAGGGTCTGTAACACGCCCCGGACGCCCCATGGCATCGTGCAATGAGTATGTGGTTACATGACCCATTGGATTGACGATAGAAATCAAAAATCCGCTGCTGTTGTATTGCTCAATGGTAGCGAACGACCCGCTTGGTAAAGTTCTCGTTGTCGTTCGGCTCGCCAATACCGTATTGGAATGAAATGCGTAGGAGTATGTGATCGTGGTGGCCTGGGAGGTCGTCATGTCGGTGATCTTCACGGTCTGTGGCCACCTGTGGTCCTGGCTTCCAGGACTGTCAATATAAGTATATTCCTTGCGCAAAACCACTTCAAAATTGGAGTTCGTCCAATCGGTACGCTCAAGGACTGCGTCGTGGTAATAGAGATTACCGTTGTTCCAGTAGTTCCACTCCGTCAGCAGCCTTCCTACACCGCGCCCTGTTTGCTTGAACAGCAGGCGACCACGATCGTCATGCTCGAAAGTTTCGACACTGCCGTTGCCATCAACCTTGTACGCGATGTGACCGTTGTCACCATAAAACGTTCTCGACGTGCTCGCACCCGCAACGGAGGTGGCGGCTTTCTCTGTACGCACAAGACGCTTGCCGCCGTAGCCGAAAGTTTCAAATATGTACTTTGTTTGCCCGCCCTTAGCATTTGTCACCAGTGTCTCGAGCTCCCCGTAGGAAAAGCTCTCGTACTCCTCGCCATTTTCAAAGCCACTTCTGCTTACCCGACGATTGCCATCATATGCATATCGGGTGATACGAATGCCGTCGCGACTGAATCCTGTAAGCAGCGTCGGATCAGCATTTTCGTAGTGGTAAGTCACCACACCAACACCAGACGGTGGCATAACAGTCTGAAGTTGGCGATTTGCGTTGTAGGTGTATAGCCATTGCCGACCACCCGGAGCCGTAACCGACTGAACCAGAGCCCTTCCACCAACAGGGGCATCCCCATATTGGAATGAGATAGTCGCACCCGAGGGTGTGCTGACCTGCATCAAATAGCCATTTTCGTACGTGGTATTATAGATCACTGGCCAATTCTTGCCACGCAGGGAGCGCGCGTCCCTGACACTGATCAATGCCCTTGTAACCCTATCAAATACATATTCTCGGCCTTGGTAAAAAAGCCTGACGTCGCTTGCGGACAATACTATGTTGCCATCAGCCCCCGCCCCTGCGCCGATCTCGTCGCCAGGGCTATACCACCCGGTTGTGTACCCCTCGTTGTAGGCGTTATATTGCTTAAGGTTGTGAGAAACAACCCTTCCATCAGGCAACCTTACTTCCACAAAACGCGGCAGAGGGTATGTGACGCCATTTTTTATTTTGTTACTCATCGCCGCAGAAATACTACTTATCTCCGGAAAATCAAACGATGACTGCCAATTGCCGCCAAAGAGGATCCCAGACGCCTGTTGTGATCGATATATCCGCTCCAACGCTATCGCGGGAACCGCGTCACTCTTGAAATCCAGTCCTCGCAAGTACTTTTCTCCGGTGGCAATGACCACCGGTCGTCCGGTCGTGGGATTGGGTTCTTCAGAGTTTCGTTTACCCGCACACTTCGGCAAGTTGCAGTTGTCTGACGGTGGCGGCAGAGGAGTAAGTCCGCTTAGTGGCGGCTGCTCAGGAGGATCGTCAGCATCGCCTTCGAGATCCCAGTTCACGTTGCTGCTATTCAGCGCAAGCCCATCAATGTAGATGGTCATCCCCGGCGTGAGGACATATCTTTCACGGTTCTCGCGCTTGCTGTAGATGTAAACACAATCTAGTGAGGCTGGCGAACTTGTGGTTGTGGTGTTCGTCGTGCATTGCTGGGCAATTGCGCCAGAGCAAAGTAGCGCCTGCGATGCAATTAATAGAAGGGCTCGTTTCAATTTTTCTCCCTGATGTTCGCACCCAACAACATATGGCAAACCATCTGTCGACGCGCCTGGTAGTTCTACGAGAGCCAGGGAAATAATCACCGTGCTGATTGAATGGTGGCAAGCGGAACCAATGCACTTAGGCAACGCTCGAAACCTCCCTCACACCCTGAGTGGGTGAAGCGGCACGATGGCGGCCATGATCGCGTCACGGATCAAGCCCTCGTCGCTCGGGCGCAGACAGGCTTCGTCTCAGCTGTTCACAAGGACGAGCTCGGCGGTTTCATTGCGAACTTGGCCGCGATGGATGAGTTGATCGACTTCGCGGCCGTGGTAAGCCAGATCGATGCCACCTGCCGGATCGCGGGAAGGGATTTACCTGTACAGGGACTCAGGGCCCAGTCACTACTTGTCATTCCCAGACACCAAAATCCGCCGCTTTGCCCCGCTCTCCAACGCAAAGCAGCACCCCGCAGATGGCCCGCATTGCTCGGAACCGGTCAGAAGTACCCCAGATCCCTCTGGCTGTAGTTGCCGATTTGCGGCAGCACCATGGGCAGGTCCGTCGCCGACACACCCATCCACGTCGCCAGTGTCGCCGCCAGCTGGTCCACCGACGTCGTGGGCAGCAGCCGACCCTGCCCCACATCGTCCGGCCCGTTGACGCTGACCGACGGCAGCGCGCCGTAAAAGCGCCCGCCCTTGACCGCGCCACCCATGACGAAGTGGTGGCTGCCCCAGCCGTGGTCGCTGCCGTCGCCGTTGCTGGTCAGCGTGCGGCCGAAGTCGCTGGCGGTGAAGGTGGTGACCTGGTCGGCCACCCCCAGCTCCACCGTCGCGGCGTAGAAGCTGGCCATCGCATCGTTGACCTGCGTCATCAGCAGCGGGTGCTGGGTGGCCAGCAGGTCGTGCAGGTCGAAGCCGCCGATGGACACGAAGTAGACCTGCCGCGCTGCGCCCAGCGCCTGCCGCGCGGCGATGAGCTTGGCGACCATCTGCAACTGGGTGGAGAGACCGGTCGTCTCGAACGTGGTGCCGAACGCAGGCACGCCGGCCAGCGCGGTGCTCAGCGTGGCCTGCGCGTCGGCGGAGCGCTTGACGACACGGGTCAGCTCGGCCTCCATCCAGTGCGCGCGGTCCGCCGTGATGAGGGAGCGTAGCGCCGTGGAGCAGGCGGCCGAGCCGTACAGCGACTTGCTGATGCCATTGATGGGCACGGCGCCGCTGGTGGACACCTGGTACTGCACGGCCTGCTTGCCGGCCATGTAGACGGCGTTGCCCGACACGTTGATGCAGGTGAAGGTGGACGTGCCGTTGCCGCCCATGAAGAGGTCGCCCAGCCGCCCGCCCCAGCCCGACGTGGCACCCTCGGGCGAGCTGGCCTGCCAGACGGATTGCTGGTCGTTGTGCGAGAACAGCTTGGGCGGCAGCGGCACGCTCCTGGCCTTGTACTGGGCCAGCGTGGTGGGCTGCACCAGCGTGCCCACGTTGAGCTGCACGGCCAGCTTGCCGGCATCCCACAGGCCCTTGAGCTTGCCGAGTTGCGGCGCCAGCGCCATCTGGCGGCCGTCGGTGCCCGCAGGCAGCGCGGTGGCGGCGAGCGCGTCGCGCGGGAGGGTCAGCGCCTGGCGGATGCCGGCGTAGGCGGCGTGGTTGGTCGCGTCGTACGGCACCAGCGTGTTGCCATAGTCGTTGCCGCCGTACATGAAGAGGCAGACCAGCGCCTTGTAGTCGCCCGGCGTGGTGGCCGCAGCGGCCTCGCCGATGCCGGCCAGCGACAGCGCCCAGGGCGCGGCGGTGCCGGCGATGCCGACGGCGGAGGCGCGGCGCAGGAACTCGCGGCGCTGCAGTTCGGGGAGGCGGTTGAGCTTCATTTCTGGACCAGGTATTCGGGGCAGGCCATCAGCATCAGGATGGCGGCGTAGACCCGGTTGAGCTTGCCAGCGTCGCTGGTGGCGGTGATGGTGGCAATGGCCGTGGCAATGGCCGACTCGGTCGCCGCCGAGATGCCGCCGCCGCCCAGGCGCAGCGCCAGGTTGGCCACCAGCGCGGGCGGGTCGGCCACCAGGGCCAGCTCGGCCGTGTAGCTGGCTTTCACCTCGCCCACGCCGCTGGCAATGGCCGTCTGCAGAAAGTTGAGATAGCCCGCCGCCGTGCTCTCGTTGCAGAGCTGGAACTCGGGTGCCGTGATGGCATTGGTGCCCAGCGTGGAGCCGGGTGGCACATAGCCAGGGCGGAAGAAGTTGAAGACCGAGCCGCTGCGCAGCGGGCTCTGGCCCAGGCGCGTGGCCGGGTTGGTGGTGTCGCCGATGTTCCACACCCCGGTGGGCGACGCGGCGTTGAAGCTGCGCGCCCACTGCACCAGCCGCAGCACCGGTTCGCGCAGCTTGCCGGCCGACAGCGCGGTGGAGGCGGTGCGCGCCTCGGCGTCCAGCAGCACGGCGCGCACGACGGCCTTCAGGTCGCCGCGCACGCCAGCGCCGTTGTTGGCCCACACGGCCGCCACGCGGCCCACATAGGCCGGGCTGGGGTGGGAGGCCACCAGGCGCTGGATCAGCTGCCGGCCGATGAAAGGGCCGACATTGGCGTGCTCGGCCAGTGTGTCCATGGCCGTCCTCATGGCGGCGGCACCGTCAGCGCTGGCGGGGATATCCACACCCAGCACCTTCTTGGCGCCGGTGGCGAAGCGCGACGCCGTGTTGACCATCGGCTTCCTCACGTATGCGGGGTCGGTGGCGCTGCTGCCGTCGTAGTCCCAGCCGGTGAAGACGCGCGCCAGCTCGGTGATCTGCGCCTGCGTGTAGGTTTCCAGCGGCTTGCCGTCGCTGCCCAGCTTGGGCGAGCCATCGGCGTTGAGCTGCACCAGGCCGATGGTGAACAGCTGCATCACCTCCCGCGCATAGTTCTCGTCGGGCACGCGGCCGGTGCGGGTGTCTTCCTTCTGGTTGCCGCGCATGTTGAGGTAGACGCCCATGGCGGGCGACAGCGTCACCGCCTCCAGCAGCGCGCGGTAGTTGCCGAAGGCGTGCTGCTCCAGCAGGTCCAGGTAGGCCGCGCCCATCAGGCCGCGCCACTGCACGGGCAGGCCGTTCATCGAGACGACGAAGATCTCCGACAGCGCCAGCACGACGCGCTGGCGCAGCGTGTCGGGGGCGGACATCAGCTTGCGCCAGATCGAGTTGTCCAACCCGTTGAAGCTGTTGCGGTTGGCCTCCACCGCATAGCCGCGCTCCACCATCCAGTCGAAATGACCTGCGCTCACCGGCAGCGCGAACTGCGCGTCCAACCAGGCGGCATAACCGCTGGTCTTGACGGTGGCGATGTCGGCGGTTGGCGCGGAAAAGCCGGCCTGGGCGAGGAAGCGGGCGGCCTCGGCGTCGGTGGGCGGGGGTGGTGGAGGCGGCGCGGCGGCTGTACCGGGGCCGGGTGCGGCGCCGCCCTCTGCGCCTCCACCACCGCCGCCGCAGGCGCTCAGCAGCGTGGCGGCGGCCAGTGCCGCAGCGGCAGGTTGCAACGGCGCGAGGGCCTCTTCGGCAGGGCCGGGGGGAGCGGTGAGCAGTTCGGGCATGGGGCGTCGGGGGCTGTGCAGGGCGGATGATCGCCAACCCTGCTCACCCTGGCGCACCCGTCACGGCTTCACCGTGACAAACGCCCTCGCGCTTACCGAGAGAAACAAGTTCCAGGAGCGGCGGTTGAGCGCGCCCGAGGGGTTGGCGAGGCGGGCCGCTGGGAAGGCGCGACGACGCTGCGGGCTCGTGCCCGCGAGGAGGAGCAACGCCGCCAGCGGCCCGCAGCGACAAACCAGCGGGTGTGCGCAGCCACCGTTCCTGGGACTACTAGAGCAGCGGAACCCCGGTCTTGCTCTGCGCAAACTCGCGTGTCACGCCCTCGGCCAGCTCGACGAGCTTGAGCCCTTCCGGCACGACATCGAAGACGCCCAGGTCCGTGATGACCCGGTCCACCACGCCCACGCCGGTCAGCGGCAGTGTGCACTTCGGGATGATCTTGAGGTCTTCCGTGCCGTCCTTCTTCTTCGCCACATGCTCCATCAGCACGATGACACGCTTGACGCCGGCCACCAGGTCCATGGCGCCACCCATGCCCTTGACCATCTTGCCGGGGATCATCCAGTTGGCCAGGTCGCCGTTGGCGCTGACCTGCATGGCGCCCAGGATGCTCAGGTTGATCTTGCCGCCGCGGATCATCGCGAAGCTCTCGTGGCTGCCGAAGATGCTGGAGCCGGCAATGGTGGTGACGGTCTGCTTGCCGGCGTTGATGAGGTCGGCGTCGACCTCGTCCTCCGTCGGGAAGGGGCCGATGCCCAGCATGCCGTTCTCGCTCTGCAGCCAGACTTCCTTGTCCGCCGGCACATGGTTGGCCACCAGCGTCGGGATGCCGATGCCGAGGTTCACGTAGAAGCCGTCTTCCAGCTCCTGGGCCGCGCGGGCGGCCATCTGGTCTTGGGTCCAGGGCATGTCAGGCCTCCTTCTTCTCGGACAGGGTCTTCTTTTCAATGCGCTTTTCGGGGGTCGCATTGAGCACGATGCGGTGCACGTAGATGCCCGGCAGGTGCACGCTGTCCGGGTCGATCTCGCCGGTCTCGACGATCTGCTCGACTTCGACGATCGTCAGCTTGCCGGCCATCGCCACGGCCGGGTTGAAGTTGCGCGCGGTGCGGCGGAACACGAGGTTGCCGCTCTTGTCGGCCTTCCAGGCCTTGACCAGCGACACATCGGGCGTCAGCGCGCGCTCCATGATGTAGGTCTCGCCGTCGAACTCGCGCGTCTCCTTGCCCTCGGCGATCAGCGTGCCCACGCCGGTGCGCACGTAGAAGGCCGGGATGCCGGCGCCGCCGGCGCGCAGCTTCTCGGCCAGCGTGCCCTGGGGCGTGAACTCCAGCTCCAGCTCCTTCGCCAGGAACTGGCGCTCGAACTCCTTGTTCTCGCCGACATAGCTGGAAATCATCTTCCTGATCTGGCGCGTCTCCAGCAATTGGCCGAGGCCGAAACCGTCCACGCCGGCATTGTTGGAGATGACCGTCAGGTCCTTCTTGCCACTGTCGCGCAGCGCGGCGATCAGCGCCTCGGGGATGCCGCACAGGCCGAAGCCGCCGACGGCGAGCAACTGCCCGTTCTCCACGACGCCGCGCAGCGCTTCTGCGGCGCTCGGGTAGACCTTGTTCATGCCGTTGTCTCCATCAGAACCTCGGGAAGGCGCAGAGCGTATCCGGGCCGACCTACGTATGGCGTTACGTAGAATCGCCTAATCCCCTCCATGCCATGAACGCCAGCCTGCACGCCATGCCGGACTACCGCCTGGCCTTCGACCTGGCCCCCATCGGCCTGATCCTGTCCGAGCAGCGCATCGTGCGCGACTGCAACCAGCAGGTGCTGGCCATCTTCGGTGCGCGGCGCGAGCAGCTCATCGGCCACAGCTTCGAGCAGCTCTACCCGTCGCATGACGAGTTCGAGCGCACCGGCGACCGCATCGTCGCCAGCCTGGATGCGCGCGGCTGCTATGGCGACGACCGTGTCATGAAGCGCTTCGACGGCAGCCTGTTCTGGTGCCATGTCATCGGCCGCGCGCTGGACCCGAAGGACCCGCATGCACGCGGCATCTGGAGCTTCGAGGACTTGTCCGCCCGCCGCGGCCTGACCGCCGAGTTGACACCGCGCGAGCGCGAGATCGCCGCCCTGCTCATCGACGGCCTGACCAGCAAGCTCATCGGCCGGCGCCTGGGCATCAGCCACCGCACGGTGGATGTGTACCGTGCGCGGCTGATGAAGAAATACGCGGCGGGCAGCACGCCCGAACTGATCCACAAACTGCTGTCCGCATGAGTCAAGAGCACACACACGGGCACGCGCCCGCCCTGCCCTATTGCCGCAACTGCCACTTCACGCTGGCCACACCGCGCCGCGCTTACTGCGGCCACTGCGGGCAGGAGACCGACCTGCACCCGCCGTCGGTGCGCGAGATGTTCACCGAGTACCTGGGCCACTACGTCGCCTTCGACGGCCCGCTGTGGCGCACGCTGTGGGCGCTGGTGTGCATGCCGGGTCATCTCACCAACGCCTATTTCCACGGCCGGCGGCGGCGCTATGTGCTGCCGCTGCGGGTCTATCTGAGCGCGAGTTTCCTGTTCTTCATTGGTGCGGCCCTGCTGTCGCAGGGGCCGACACAGGTCATCGAAGCTGACCCGCCCGCCGTTGCCAAGGCCGGCGGGCCAGCCACGGTACACGTCGGGCCCGACATGGCACGGGCCCAAGCCGCCGCGCATGCTGAGGCCATCGCCAACGGGGCCAGCGCAACAGCTGGCAGCATGAGGGTCAGCACCAAGCTCGGCACTTGTGACCTGGCGCAGCCAGAGACCTGCAGCCGCACCGAGCGTTGGCTGACAACCCTGTTCAACAAGGCCGAGGCCATCACCTTCGAGCAATGGAAGTCCCGTGCGCGCGCGCTGGCGCCTTACGCGATGCTTGCCATGCAGCCCTTCTTCGCGGCACTGCTGCTGATGATGTTCGCCGGCAGCGGCCGGCGCTATGCCGAGCACTTTGTGTTCTCGCTGCACAGCCACAGCCTGTGGTTCCTTGCGCTGTTGCTCGCGTTGGCCACCCATCTCGAAGGCCCGGTGATGCTCGCCGTGTTCCTTCATGGCCTCTTCGCGATGCGACGCGTCTACGGGCTGAGCCGCTGGGGCGCGGTCTGGCGCGGCATGCTGCTCAGCTTCTTCTACTTCGTGCTGCTGGCCGGCGCTGTCATGACACTGGTCGCCCTGATCGCCATCACGGCCTGATCAGGTGAACATGCCCTGGCGCAGCCACTTGGTCGCCACCCACTTCTCGCCCTCGATGACGGGCGAGCCGCCATGCAGCGTCTGCGTGGACGGGTGCGGCCGGTCGTAGCTGAAGAACACGGCGTTGCCCTTGACGGGCGCCACGTCCAGGCCGATGTCCGGAAAGATCGTCGAGCCGCCCGCCACCGGCGTGTTCAGGTAGATGACGAGCGTGCCGACGCGCTGGCCGCCGCGCTTCAAGATGTTGGGCGTGCTGACATGGCCGGGGTCGAAGTAGTCGTAGTGCGGCTGGTACTCGGCGCCCGGGCGGTAGCGCAGCACCTGCAGTCCCTCGCCATGGTCCAGCGGCCAGCGCAGCAGCGTGGCGATGCGCGACTCGACGCGGCGGATCAGGTCGGTCTCGCAGCGCTCGAAGAACATGCCGTCGCTGGTGCGCGCGGCATTCACCTCGCTGCCGTCTGCGGCGGTGGCCACCGTCTCGGAGCGCGCCAGGCGCTTGGTCGCCAGCGCGACGATACCGTCGCACTCCGCCTCGGACAGCAGGTCGCCGAACACGACCACGCGCGGCTGGCGCAGCGCCATCAGGATCTTGACCGGCCGGTCACCCCCGTTGATGACCGGCGTGAAGCGGGCCAGGTCGGGCTCGGGCAGACCGGGCGTCGCACCCGGCGGTGGCGTCAGCGTGGCCGACTGGCCCAGCGTGCGTGCCAGCGCCTGGCGGGCGATGGCCTCGTCCCAGCCACTGCCCAGCATGGCCGCCAGGATGCTCTCGGACGCGTGGCCGGCGCGGGTCTGCTCCGCGATCCATTCACAAAGCTCGGGGGTGATGACTTGTTGGCTCATGATTTGCGGCGAAAAACGAGTCGATCCGCAGACGACACCTCGGGCGCCCAACGATAGCCGTCCAGGTCGAAGGCCTTGAGGCCGTCCGGCGTCTCCAGGCGCTGCTGGATGGCAAAGCGCGCCATCAGCCCGCGGGCGCGCTTGGCGAAGAAGCTGATGATCTTGTAGTCGCCGTTCTTCCAGTCCTCGAACTGGCAGTCGATGACGCGCGGCTTCAGTGCCTTGCGGTCGGCCGCGCGGAAGTATTCCTGCGACGCGAGGTTGACGATGACCGGCGCCTTCTCCGCCTTGGCCAGCTTGTTCAGGTGCAACGCCAGACGGTCGCCCCACCAGTCGTACAGATTGCTGCCAGCGGCCGTTGCCAGCCGCGTGCCCATCTCCAGCCGGTAGGGCTGCATGCGGTCCAGCGGACGCAGGATGCCGTACAGGCCCGACAGCATGCGCACATGCGCTTGAGCCCAGGCGATGTCGTCGGCGGACAGCGTCTTGGCGTCCAGCCCGTCGTACACATCGCCGTTGAAGGCCAGCACGGCCGGCTTGCTGTTGTGGTCGGTGAAGCGTGGCCGCCAGGCGGCGTAGCGGTCGACGTTGAGCTGGGCCAGCGGCTCGGAGAGGTCCATCAGCTCGCGCACGTCGGCCACGGTCTTGGTGCGCAGCACATCGATCAGCGCGGCGGTGTCGTCCAGGAACTGCGGCCGGGTCAGCGCCGAGGCCAGTTCGGGCGGCGTCGGAGTGTCGTAGTCGAGCGACTTGGCGGGAGAGAGCAGGAACAGCATGGGCGCGGATTTTGAAGCCTCTTTGCGTCAGCCCTCTTTCCCCTCTTCGCTGAACCGGTCCAGCGAGTACAGCACCGCCGCCACGAGCAGCGCCGCCACCGGGCCCGACGCCGGCAGCAGCAGGGCCGAGACGACGGGCGCGACCAGCACCAGCTGGCGCAGGCCCACGCCGTACAGCACGCCCGCCCGGCGGACGTAGCGCACGCCAGCGCCCGTCCACCGCGCCCTCGCCTCGGACTCGACGGGCATGCCGCCGATGAAGCCCGCATGGTTGTAGAAACGAACCGCCATCATGGACGAGACCAGCGACGCGAACAGCAGCGACAACAACACCAGCTCCAGCACCAGGCGCGGGCTGAGGCTGGCGACGCCCCGCGCGGCAGCCAGGCTTTCATGCAGCGAGGGCGCTGCGAGCGTGACGGTGCCCATCAAGGCCAGGGCCGCGGTGGAGGCCAGCATGGTGGCCGACATCAGCGAGTTGCGCAGCGTCTGCACGGCCAGCACCTCCGAGCCCTTCTGCGCCGAGACGACGCGGAACCACTCCTCGCGCAGGCCGGCATGGCGCGCCGGCGCCAGACGGTTGGACCGGTGCAGCAGCACCAGCATGGCTTCGTACAGCGCCAGCACCGCCAGCGTCAGCCCGACGCAGGCCCAGGTCCAGTCGACGCTCATGGTTCAGGCCTGACCGCGCCGCTCGAACAGCTCGAACACAGCCATGCCCACGAGCATGGCAACCACGAAAACCACGGCCTTGAGCTCCCCCATACCCAGCGCCACCAAGGCCGGCCCCGGGCAGAAGCCGGCCAGGCCCCAGCCGGCGCCGAACAGCAGGCTGCCGCCGACCAGCCGGCGGTCGATGTGGCGTGCGGTCGGCAGCTTGAGGCTCAGGCCCAGCAGCGTCGTCCCGCGCCGCCGGGCGATCGCAAAGGCGACCAGCCCCACGGCGATGGCGCCGACCATGACCAGGGCCAGCGACGGGTCCCAGGGGCCGGCCAGATCGAGAAAGCCGAGCACCTTGGCCGGGTCGGACATGCCTGAAAGGATGAGGCCCAGACCGAACACCAGGCCAGCAAGCAGGGATGTGAGGACGTGCATGACGGCTCCTTAGAGGGCAACGAGGTGGCGCAGCACGAACACGGTGACGAAGCCCGCGCCCATGAACGTCAAGGTGGCAACCAGCGAACGCGGCGACAGGCGGGACAGGCCGCAGACGCCGTGCCCGCTGGTGCAGCCGGCGCCGTAGCGCGTGCCCGCGCCCACCAGCAGCCCGGCAACGACCAGCGCCGCCCAGCCCGCATCGATGCGCGGCACCGGCACCGCCGCGAACAGCACATACACCGCCGATGCGCCGACCAGGCCCAGCACGAAGGCAACGCGCCAGGCGATGTCCCCTTTGACCGGCTTCAACAGCCCGCCCAGCACGCCGCTGATGCCGGCGATGCGGCCGTTGAGCAGCACGAACATGGCCGCCGCGATCCCGATGAGCGCGCCGCCCGCCAGCGAGGCCAGCGGCGTGAAAGCGTTCCAGTCGATGGTCATGTTCATTCCTTGGGGCAGTAAAGGTCGTACAGCACCGCCAGCACCTGCAGCAGCCGGGCGTCGGCCACGCTGTAGAAGATGCGCTTGCCGTCGCGGCGGGTGTCCACGACGCCCTCCCCGCGCAGCACGCCCAGTTGCTGCGACAAGGTGGGCTGGCGGATGCCGAGCGCCTCTTCCAGCTCGCCAACGGCCATCTCGCCCTGCGACAGCTGGCACAGCAGCAGCAGGCGGTCTTCGTTGGCCAGCACCTTCAAGGCGCTGACAGCCTGGCCGGCGGCCTGGCGCAGCGAGGCGGGGTCAATGGCGGTTGTGGGCATGAGTCGCTCCGTGAAGTTGACTTAAATATATCTACAAATATAATGTCAGTCAACATATTGAAGCCCAAGCAAGGAGCCCCCATGGCCAGCAGAACCACCGTGCAAGCCTTCTTCGACGACAAGACCTGGACCGTGTCCTACGTCATCGTCGACAACGCCAGCCGATGCGCGGCCATCGTCGACCCCGTGCTGGACTTCGACTTCAAGTCAGGCCGCACCAGCACCGTCCAGGCCGACAAGCTGCTGGCCTACATCGCCGAGCACGGCCTCACGGTGCAGTGGATCCTGGAGACGCACGCCCACGCCGACCACCTGTCCAGTGCCCGCTACCTGCAGGGCAAGGTGGGTGGCCGCATCGCCATCGGCGAGCACATCCGCGAGGTGCAGGCGACCTTCAAGAAGCTCTACAACCTGGAGCGCAACTTCCTGCCCGATGGCGCGCAGTTCGACCACCTCTTCAAGGACGAAGAGGTGTTCCACATCGGCACGGTCGAGGTGCGGGCGCTGCTGGTGCCGGGGCACACGCCCGCCGACATGGCGTATGTGGTGGACGGCGACGTGTTCGTCGGCGACACGCTCTTCATGCCGGACGTCGGCTCGGCACGCGCAGACTTCCCTGGCGGCAACGCACACACGCTCTACGCCTCCATGCGCCGCATCCTGGCGCTGCCGCCCGAGACGCGCATGTTCGTCTGCCACGACTACCCGCCCAACGGCCGCGCCGCCGCCTGGGAGACGACCGTGGCCGAGCAGCGCGCGCACAACATCCATGTGCGAGACGGCATCGGCGAGGCCGAGTTCGTGCAGATGCGCCAGACGCGTGACGCGACGCTGGACGTGCCCACGCTCATCCTGCCGTCCATCCAGGTCAACATCCGCGCCGGCCAGCTGCCGCCGGCCGAAGACGACGGCGTCAGCTACCTGAAGATTCCGCTCAACGTCCTGGGCGGCAAGGCGGCGAGCCCTACTTGACCAGCAGCGTGTTGACGGCGCTCAGGTCCTCGGCGCGCAGCTGGCCCGAGGCCTGGCGCAGCTTGAGGCTGTTGACGACCACGTCGTAGCGCGCCTTGGCCAGGTCACGCTGCGTCGAGTAGAGCTGGGTCTGCGCGTTCAGCACGTCCAGGTTGACGCGCACGCCGACCTTGTAGCCCAGCTGCGTGGCTTCCAGCGCCAGCTTGGTGGACGACTCGGCGGCCTCGTAGGCGGCCACCTGGGCCTTCAGCGACTGCACGCCGAAGAAGGCACGGCGCGTGGCCTCGGCGACGGCGCGGCGCGCGAAGTCGAGGTCGTTGCGGGCCTTGTCCTCCAGCACCAGGGTCTCCTTGATGCGGTTCTGCGTCAGGCCGCCGGTGTAGAGCGGGTAGCTCAGCGTCAGGCCGACGCTGGCCGTCTTGGACGTGCCCACGCCGGACGACTGCGCCGCGATGCCGGTCAGGTTGTTGTGCAGGTTCTGGCCGCCCAGTGTGGCGTTGGCGTCCAGCGTCGGGCGCTCACCGGCACGCGCGATCTGCGTGTCGAGCTGCGCCACTTCCAGGCCCAGGCGAGCCTTGCGCACGACCGGATGCTGCTCGTCGGCGGTGGCAACCCAGGTGTCGACGTTGGTGCTGGGCAACGCGGGCAACGCCACCGGCTGGGCCAGGCCCTTGGGCTCGACGCCGACCCGGCCGACGAACTGGTCCAGCGTCACGCGCTTGACGCGCAAGTCGTTGTCGGCCGCCAGCTCCTGGGCCACGGCCAGGTCGTACTTGGCCTGCGCTTCACGGGTGTCGGTGATGGTGGCGGTGCCGACCTCGAAATTGCGCTTGGCCGAGGCCAGCTGCTCGGCGATGCCGGCCTTGTTGGCCTGGGTGGTGGACAACGCATCCTTGGCGGCCAGCACGTCGAAATAAGCCGTGGCCAGCCGCACGATGAGGTCTTGCTCGGCACTCTCCAGGTCCGCCTGCGCTGCGGCGAAACCGCGCCGCGCCTTGTCGATGGTGGGCAGGTTGGCCGCGTTGTAGACCGAGTACCGGCCCTGCAGGCCGGCCGCCAGGGTGCGGTTGTTGACCGCATTGCCGCTGGGCGGTTCGGTGCGCGCCTGGGTGGCGGAGGCGGACAGCCCCAGCGACGGCCGGGTCAGCGCCTCGGCCTGGGCCGCGCGGGCGGCGGCGGCGTCGGCGGTCGCGCGGGTGGACAGATAGGTCGCGTCATAGCCCCGCGCCGCGTCGTACAGCTCCTGCAGGCTCTGGGCCTGGGCCGCGCCGGCAAGCAGAAGGCTGGCAGCCAGGGCCAGCGGTTGCAGGATCAGGCGTTGGGCGTGGACGAGGGGCATGGGATTCCTTGGCTGGAGCAATGTTTTAAGCAGCGGCCGGGGTTATAGACGCAAAGCCCGCCGGTGACTGAAGCCATGTGACGAGTTGCCCCTCGGAGGCGGCAAGCGGCATCTGGCGGCGACGGGCGGCGTCCGCAGGTCAGAACGTGAACGCCGGCGCTTCGCTGAACCCGGGCAGGCGGCCCGCCACCGTGTCGAACAGCTCGACGCGGCGGAAATCACTTGCACCGGTGCGCGTGATGAGCACGGCGCGCATGACCGGCTCGCCGCCGACGATGGCCGCCAGGCGGCCGCCCACCTTGAGCTGGTTCAGCAGTGCCTGCGGCACCGCGGCGACGGAACCCGACAGGAGGATCACGTCGAAGGGCTCCTCGGCAGGCAGGCCGGCGGCGCCGTCCTGGTTCAGCACGCTGACGTTCAGCACACCGGCGCGCCGCAGGTTGGCCGTGGCCTGGGCGGCCAGCCCGGCGTCGGCCTCGACGGCGATGACGCGCTGCGCCTTGTGGCCCAGCAGCGCGGCGAGGTGGCCGGTGGCGGCACCGATCTCCAGCACCTTCTCGTGGCGCTGCACCTTCAGCTCCTGCAGCAGCCGGGCCTCGACCTTGGGGGCCAGCATGCGGCGCGTGGCGGTCAACGGCAGCTCGACGTCGACGAAGGCCTGGTGGCGGTGCGCCTCGGGCACGAAGTCCTCGCGGTGCACGACGTGCAGCAGTTCCAGCACGCTCGTGTCCAGCACGTCCCAGGGGCGGATCTGCTGCTCGACCATGTTGAAGCGGGCTTGTTCCAGG